>CDZA01072209.1_pt1 | contig 41586 bp, 37 predicted proteins | sample 554881 | NCBI WGS metagenome assembly CDZA01 (sample SAMEA3182082, study PRJEB8094) | gut metagenome | biome: human; feature: gut; material: Stool; isolation source: human stools | place: Canada | collected 2012-12-04
GAATTTATGCAATATGTATAATAGCGGCGCAGAAAACACCGTTAACATGCACAATAATACCCATTAAAGCTCCGATTTTTAGCACAAACGACGGAATTTTACAATCCATTAAAATTTTTGTTGCTATCCATTAAAAATTGTATTATGATTGGAACAATTACCACAGTGTGCATAGAAAAGGAGAAAATGACTATGGAACCTAAAAGAGCCCAATGGGGCAGCAAGATCGGCTTTATTTTGGCGGCAGCCGGTTCGGCCGTCGGCCTCGGAAACATCTGGAAGTTCCCCGGCAAGGCCTACGAAGGCGGCGGCGGAGCGTACATCCTCATCTACCTTGCTATCGTACTCCTCATTGGCATCCCGGTCATGCTCTCGGAACTGACCATCGGCCGCGGCGCGCAGGCCAATGCCATCGATAGCTACGGCAAGCTGGGCCACCCTGGCTACAAGTGGGTCGGCTGGTTCGGCGTTATCGTGGCGTTTATCATTACCAGCTACTACTGCCATGTAGGCGGCTGGGTGCTGCGCTATGTGGCCAGCTACGCCACCGAGCCCACCAAGGTTTACGCCGATCCGCTGGGATATTTCTATGCGCTGCTGGGCTACAATGCCGTCACCGGGGAAACATGGTTCCCACTGACTGCAGTTATCTTCGCGGGTATCTTTATGGGCATTACCTGCTTCATCATCGTCAAGGGCGTGGAATCCGGCATTGAGCGCTTTAATAAGATCGGTATGCCGGCGCTGTTTGTCATCCTCATTATTCTGCTTATCCGGGCGCTTACCATGCCCGGCGCCGGGGAAGGCCTGCAATATATGCTGATTCCGGATTGGAGCAAAGTCACCTTCAGCACCGTGCTTTCGGCCCTGGGGCAGGCGTTCTTCTCACTCAGCCTTGGTATGGCTATTATGGTTACCTACGGCTCCTATGTTAAAAAGGAAGAAAACCTCGCCAAAAACGCCGCTATCATCTGCGGTATGGATACCCTGGTAGCTCTTATCGCCGGCTTTATCATTGTTCCCGCTGTATTTGCTACCCTCGGCGCAGAAGGCGTTGGCAAGGGCGCAGGCTTTGCGTTCTCTTCGCTGGCCGGTGTGTTCCAGCAGATGCCCGGCGGTCAGTTCTTCGGCATCCTGTTCTACATGCTGCTGCTGTTCGCGGCGCTCACCTCCTGCATTTCCCTAGTGGAGGGCGTTGTTGCCTTCGCTACTGAGCGCTTTGGATGGAAACGCACCCCCACTACCATCATTCTGTGCGTGGTGATGTTCCTCCTTGGTACCATTTATACCTGCTCTCAGGCCGCCTTTGATATCAAGGGTATCTGGTTCGACTTCAAGAACGGTCTTACCACCCCCATCTTCGGCGACTTTATGGAGTTCCTCACCGACCGTCTGATGATTCCTGTGTGCGCACTAGGTTCCTGCCTGTTTGTCGGTTGGGCCTGGAAGCCCCAAAACGCCATCCGCGAGATCGAGCTGGACGGCAAGCCCTTCCGTCTGAAGAAGGCATACAGCTTCCTGGTGAAGTACTTGGCTCCCATCAGCATCATTATCATCATCGTGGCCAGCTTTGCCACCGGCACTACCCTCAGCTAAATTTGCTATCCTCAGGTACAGTTTCCATACAAGAAAGGCGGTTCTCCGTGATGGGGCACTGCCTTTCTTGCATTCTGCCCCGCTGTATGGTAAGATGCAAGACGAAAGCGGGCGGCATTTTCTCCCCGCAGCCCCCTGCAAACTGCGGGCCGTCCCACCCCATCAAACCCTCCAAAGGAGCCTACCATGTCCAAAGACCGAGATTTTCTCCGAGCATTTTCCGGCGAAGACCGCATGACCGCTGCCCAGGTGGCGGATAAGCTGGAACAGTGCGCCCATCAGAACCGCCTGACCCATACTATGTTTCTCACCCCGCACCAGCGCGGCATTGCCCAGCAGGTGGTAGTCTGCTGCGGCACGCCCCTGCATAGGATAATGGGGGGCCACCCCGATGCCGAGCGCTGCCTGTTTCTCTTTCTACCGGACTATATGGATGCGGATAACATCCCGGAAGAGGAGCTGCCCTTTGGAGCTATCCGGGCCAGCTGGGGCCATGGCGCAGCGCTTACCCATCGGGACATCCTGGGCAGCTTGATGGCACAGGGTGTCCGCAGGGAGGTGCTGGGCGACCTTTTAGTGGGAGAAAACGGCTGCGATGTCATTGCCCTGCGGGAGTGCATTCCCTTCCTGCGGGATAACTGGCTGAGCGCCGGCCGCACCGGTCTGCACCCGGTGGAGATCCCCCTTTCGGAGCTGCGCATTCCAGCTGCCGATGGAAAGACCATCCGGGATACCGTCGCTTCACTGCGGTTGGATGCCGTTCTTGGCAGCGGTTTTTCCCTCAGCCGGGGGAGAGCCGCGGAGCTCATCGCCGCCGGGCGGGTCAGCCTGAATGGCTGCGAGTGCCTAAAGCCTGACCGACAGCTTGCCGAAAGAGATATCCTTTCGGTGCGCGGGCAGGGCAGGCTTATTCTAAGGGAGATCGGAGGCCTTTCCAAGAAGGGCCGTTTCTATATCACCGTGGAACGCTTTGGCGGATAGAACAAAAAGCAAAATGAATACGAAAGAAAAGGACGCACACCATACATGACTCGATAGGGGGCGTCCTTTTTTTGATGAAACGGAAAGAGAGTGCACTGCGGCTGGGCTTTACCTTTGCGGGCTGTTACCTGGGGGCGGGCTATGTCTCCGGCCAGGAGCTGTGGCAGTTTTTTGGCTGCTTTGGTTGGCAGGGGATAGCGGGCCTGCTGCTGGCGGTGGCACTCTCCTTTTTCTTTGGGGTATTGCTGCTGCGGCTGGTGCAGCGCACCGGCTGTGACCAAACCGATGCCCTTGTGATTCGCCGCCCTATCCCGCTCCTGCGGGATGCCGTTGGGCTACTGCAGCTATTTTTCCTCTTCGGGATATTGGTCATCATGGCGGCCGGGGTGGGGGCGCTTTTCGCGCAGATACTGGGTGCCTCCGCCCTTTGGTGCAGTGCGGCGTTCTGCCTTTTGATTTCGCTGCTTTCCCTTACCGGCACCTCCGGCATGGTAAATGTCTTTTCCACCGTGGTGCCGCTGCTGGTTATCTGCTCGGTGCTGGTCAGCGCGCTTACCCTGCGCCGCTGCGGCTGGCAGCTTACCATTGCTGCAGTCCCATCCGTCAGCCCACTGCTTTCCCACTGGGCTATTGCCGCCTGCTCTTTTGTCAGTTATAATCTTTTTTCCTCCATCGGTATTTTGGCCCCCGTCGGGAAAGAGTTGCGCTCCCGCCGCACAGTTTGGTGGGGAGTACTGCTTGGCTGCATTATTCTCATTTCCATCGCGCTGGGCATATTCCTCACCATGGAGACGCTTCCCACCGTGGTAGAGGCGCCGCTGCCCATGCTGGCCGCTGCCGGTGCGCTGGGCGGGGGCTGGTACTACCTCTATGGGGTGCTGCTGCTCTGTGCCATGCTCGGTACCGCGCTTTCCTGCGCCGTTGCTCTCCGCCATTACTGCATGGTTCGCTTTTCCACCATGGCGAACCGCCGCTTCAGCTTTGTCCTTCTGTTGGCTATCCCCGCATGGCTGTGCAGCCTTTTCGGCTTCGGGAAGCTCATCGGCACTGTTTACCCTATTTGCGGAGCACTGGGTGCACTGGCCCTGCTGGGGTTGCTGCACCATCGCTTCACCCTTCGCGCGCCAAAGTAGCTGCCACCGCCTTTTCCTGGGCCAAATTTATGCCATTTACTGGATACGGCCGCAGGCCCGGCGGCGCTCCTCACCGCCGCCACAGGCTTTGCCCGTGTGTTTCGCCCCAAGGGGCGAAACGGCCTGCGGCCGCACCTTCCTTCTGCGCCTCGCCCGTCTATTTCCCGCCATCCACCCATAAGATAAAAGGAGATACCGCAAAATGGGAGGGGAGAGCCGCATATGCGCCGTGCCAAACAGCTCCTTTTGCATACCTCCGCCATGACTGCTACCAGCCTGCTGATGCGCACCATCGCCCTGGTGTTCCAGGTCTATGTCGCCGGCAAGATCGGTGCTGCGGGCATTGGGCTTTTTCAGCTGGTGATGTCGGTCTATACCCTTGCCACTACCGTGGCGGTCTCCGGTGTGCGGCTGGCCGCCACCCGGCTCATTGCCCAGCAGACCGGTCGCGGCGATGACGCCGCCATCCGCCGGGCCACCGGCTGCGCCATGGGATATGCCGCTTTTTTCGGCATGGCTGCCTTACTGCTGCTCTATTATCTGGCGCCCGCGGCGGCCGCCTGGGTCGGGGATGACCGCATTATCCTCTCCCTGCGTGTGCTGGCATTCGCCCTGCCCTTTGTTGCTGCGTCCGGTGCCATGGGCGGCTACTTCATTGCCATGCATCAGTCGGTCAAAATGTCCCTCGTTCAGCTTTCGGAGCAGTTCATCCGCATCGGCTGCACCGTTTTGGCGCTGCTGCGGCTGGGCGGCTACGGCCTGGAGTACGCCTGCGGCGCCCTTACTCTCGGTATGCTCGCCTCGGAGGTCTTTTCCTTCCTGGCGCTGCTGCTTTTGCTGCTTGCCTCCCTCCCTCGCCGGGAGGGCCGCTGCCGCACCCCTATGCTGCCGTCTCTTTTGCGCATTACGGTGCCGCTTTCCCTCAGCAGCTACGCACGGTCGGCACTCAGTACCGCCCAGCACCTGCTTGTCCCGCGGGGGCTTCGACTTTTTGGCGGCGGGGCTCAGGCGGCGCTGGCCGCCTATGGCGTGATCCAAGGCATGTCCCTGCCCATTTTGCTGTTCCCGGCAGCGCTCATCGCCGTCATTGCGGATCTCATCGTTCCCGAGCTGACCGAAGCCCAGGTACAGGGCCGGCTGCGGGGTCTTGGCTACATGCTGGAGCGCCTTTACCGGTTGGGGCTTTTCTTTTCGATGGCCGTCGCTGGGGCCTGCTTTTTCTTCGCCCATCCCCTGGGCGAGCTCATCTATTCCGAGCCCGCCGCCGGGCAGTACATACGCCTTTTGGCGCCGCTGGTGCCTATCATGTATATGGATACCCTCGTGGATGGCATGTTGAAGGGGGTAGGGGAGTACCGCGCCAATATGCGGTACAATATCATCGATGCCGCCACCGGCCTGCTGCTCGTTTGGCTGCTGCTGCCCCGGTATGGGGTGGCCGGCTATCTTTTCTCCATCTCCGCCACCGAGCTCCTCAATTTCGCCCTCAGTGCCGCGCGGCTTACCCGGGTCACGGTGTTCCGGCTCCAGCCGCTCTGCTGGCTGCTTACGGCGGCAGCGGCAGTCGGGGGCTGGTGGCTGCTGCGCCTGATCTTTGGTAGGCTGTTGTCCCGGACCGGGCAGCCGCTTATTCTCCTGTTGCTGGTGTTCCTCTACCTGGCCTGCTACGGGGCGGCGCTGCTGCTTTGCGGGGCACTGCGGCGGGAGGAGCTTTCCTGGCTTTTTTCGCTGCTGCGGGGAGAAAAATCCCCCAAAACATGAATTTAAGATATTTTGAGAAAAACGGAGAAATCAGGAGTATTTCAAAGTTCATCATAAGCTCTGCCCAAAAGACGCAGAAATTTTCTGAAAAACTCTAATAAATCTTGAAATTTAGCATTGACATTACGACAAAATATGATATATTGATATCTGTCATTTTGACCATTCAATTCAATAAAAAGGCGGCTCGTATATGCCCATCTGAAAGAACCCCAATCTTCGGGGTATCCTAAAAACCTTTTGCGGGGACGGTGCAATAGCGGCTGCGGCAGGTGTGAGGGCCTGCAGATTTACCGCAAAAGGAGGATGTTGAAATGAACAAAAATGCTTTGATCAGCCTGCGCGGCATCAGAGTCGATTTTGATGACGAGCCGGTCCTCAAGGGGATCGACCTTGACATCATGGACAAGGAATTCATTACTTTTCTTGGGCCGTCCGGTTGTGGCAAGACAACTACCTTGCGCATCATCGGCGGATTTATCCAACCCAAGGAGGGTGATGTTTTTTTTGGTGGTGTCCGCATCAATGACCTGCCCCCCTACAAGCGTGAGGTGAATACGGTATTCCAGCGGTATGCGCTGTTCCCGCACCTCAATGTGTACGAAAATGTCGAATTCGGCCTGAAGATCGCCAAGGTGCCGGAAAAGGAACGCCGCCAGAGCGTCAAGGAAATGCTCAAGCTGGTCGGTCTTTCCGGCTACGACAGGCGTCATGTCAATCAGCTTTCCGGCGGTCAGCAGCAGCGTGTGGCCATCGCCCGCGCGCTGGTCAATCGTCCCAAGGTCCTGCTTTTGGATGAACCCCTCGGCGCTTTGGATCTCAAGCTCCGCAAGGAAATGCAGATCGAGCTAAAGCGCATCCAGCAGGCATTGGAGATCACCTTCATCTATGTCACCCACGATCAGGAAGAAGCGCTCACCATGTCCGACCGCGTCGTCGTCATGCGGGATGGCAACATCCTTCAGATCGGTACCCCGCAGGATATCTACAATGAGCCCTGCAATGCCTTCGTGGCCGATTTCATCGGTGAAAGCAATATCATCGATGGCATCATGCATAAGGATTTCCTCGTGGAATTTGCGAATGACTATTTCGACTGTGTCGATAAGGGCTTCGAGCCCAAGGAGCGGGTACAGGTCGTTGTCCGTCCGGAGGACTTCAAGATCGTTCCCGCCGATAAGGGCAAAATTTCCGGCATTGTGGAATCCATCATCTTTAAGGGCGTCCACTACGAGATCATGGTAGACGCCATGGGTTATAAGTGGAAGATCCACACCACCCAGTATGTGGAGCCGGGTACCCTCATCGGTATGGATGTAGCGCCTATGGATATTCATATCATGAAGCGCACGGAGGAATAAAGCCATGAAATTTCGCTTTTCTTCCGTCCCCTATATTGTTTGGTCGGTGATTTTTGTCGTCGTACCGCTCATTCTGGTGGCGGTGTTCGGCCTTTCCACCAGTGATGGCCAGTTCACCTTCGCCAATGTCGCCAAGGTCTCGGATTACACCGCGGTGTTTGTCCGTTCCATCTGGCTTTCTCTGGTGGCTACCGCCATCTGCCTTGTCATCGCCTATCCTCTCGGCTTTATCATGAGCCGCTACAATGCCAATAATCAGCGCACGCTGGTTATGCTGGTCATGCTGCCCATGTGGACCAACTTCCTGCTGCGCACCTATGCGTGGATGACACTGCTTGAAAATAACGGCATCATCAACAGCATTCTGGAGGTCTTTGGCATGGGACCCTTCAAGATGATCTACACGCAGGGTGCTGTGGTGCTTGGCATGGTGTATAATTATCTGCCATTCATGGTCATTCCGCTCTATTCCATCATGACCAAAATTGAACCCTACACGCTGGAGGCGGCGGGAGATCTCGGCGCCAACCCGTGGAATACCTTTACCCGAGTGGTGCTGCCCCTTTCGGTACCCGGCATCACTACCGGCATCACCATGGTATTTGTGCCGTCTGTTTCCACCTTCATCATTTCCCGTATGCTGGGCGGCGGCTCCAATATGATGGTCGGTGACCTCATCGAGACCCAGTTCCTCGGCAACGCCTACAATCCCAATCTCGGCTCCGCCATCTCGCTGGTGCTCATGGTGTTCATTCTGCTTGTTATGAGCCTAATGAACCAGTTTGAGGATAACGATGACAGAGGAGGTATGCTGATATGAAATGGTATGCCAAGCTCTATACCCGTTTGGTTTTCATCTTCCTGTATCTTCCCATCATTGTCCTTATTGTGTGCAGCTTCAATGAGTCAAAATCCCGCTCCAACTGGACAGGCTTTTCGTTCCATTGGTACAAGGAGCTGTTCCATAACGAATTGATCCTCTCCTCGCTGCGCAATACGCTTATCATCGCACTGGCAGCGTCGGTCATTGCGTTGCTGCTGGGCACCATGGCGGCGGTCGGCATCTATGCCATGCGCCGTAAGTGGTTCAAATCACTGGTGATGAACATCACCTATCTGCCCATTCTCAATCCGGAGATCGTTACCGGTGTTTCCATGCTGCTTTTGTTCGTTTCTTTCGGCAATGGCATCCAGGAGTTCAATAACTGGATCGGCGGCACCGCGCTTTCGTTCCTTCAGCTGCCGGAAATGCAGCTCGGCTTCGTGACGCTCATCATCGCGCATGTCACCTTCTGCACGCCCTATGTCATCCTCAATGTCCTCCCGAAGCTCCGTCAGATGGATCGCTTCACCTTCGAGGCTGCGCAGGATCTGGGCTGCAGCCCCAAGCTGGCCTTCTATAAGGTCGTCATCCCGGAGATCATGCCCGGCATGGTATCCGGCTTCCTCATGGCGTTCACCTACTCGCTGGATGACTTCGTCATCAGCTACTTTGTGTCCAGCGCCTCCTCGCAGACTCTGCCCGTCACCATCTTCTCGATGGTCCGCAAGCGCGTCAGCCCGGAGATCAATGCCCTTACCGCCATCATATTTGTGGTGGTGCTGGCGCTGCTGCTTCTCAGCAACTATTACTCTGCCCGCAAGGAAAAGCAGATGATGCGAAAGGAGGAACCTGCGGCATGAAAAAGCGTATCCTTTCCCTCCTTTTGGCACTGATGATGGTTGTCCTTCTGCTTCCCGTTACCGCTTTGGCAGCGGAAACCGGCATTGATACCTCAGCTCTAGATATGGAGTACTACGGCCGCTACAGGGATAAGGGCTATTCCATCAGCGTCTACAATTGCGGCGAGTATATCTCCGATGGCGCCGACGGCTCGCTGGATGTCAACAAGGCCTTTGAGGAGGTCACCGGCATCCGGGTCATCTATTCCAATTACGATACCAATGAATCGATGTACGCCAAGCTGAAAACCGGCGGCGCCGTCTATGATATCGTCGTTCCCTCCGACTACATGATCTCTCGTATGATCGCCGAGGGGATGCTGCAAAAGCTGGATATGTCCAATATCCCCAACCTGAAAAACATCGATGAAAAGTACCTTTACCAGTCCTACGACCCCACCAATGAGTATTCGGTGCCCTATACCTGGGGCGTGCTGGGGCTCATCTACAATACCAAAATGGTAGAGGACGAAGCGGTGGTGGCCAGCTGGGGCGCCCTGTGGAGCGAAGCCTATATGGATAATATCCTGATGATCAATAACTCCAAGGACGCCTTCGGCATCACCTTTGCCTATTTGGGGCTGCCCATTAATGCCGAAAGCACTGAGCAGGTGGATAAGGCTGTGGTGCTGCTGAAGGAGCAGAAAAAGGTCATTCAGGCCTATGTCGCCGATGAGGTGTTCGATAAAATGATCGGCGGGGAAGCGGCCATGGCGCCCTATTATAACGGCGATGCCGTCACCATGATAGCGGACAACCCTGATCTTGCCTTCTCCATTCCCATGGAGGGCAGCAATCTTTTCACCGATTGCCTGTGCATCCCCAAGGAGAGCCAGAAGCGGGAGCTGGCGGAAATGTATATCAACTTTATGCTGGAGCCGGAGGTCGGCCTTGCCAATACCGAGGCCATCGGCTATTCCACCCCCAATACGAAGGTGTACGAGCTGCTGGATGAGGAGACAAAATCCGACCCCACCGCCTACCCCGATGAGGAGTCCCTGGCCCACTGCGGCTACTACACCTATATCGGCCCGGAGCTGTCCCTTTACATCGACAGCAAGTGGGCCGAGGTGCTGACCGCCGATGAAAAATACAGCGCCATGATCATGCCCATGTTCCTCGGCGCATGCGTGGCGGGCATCATTGCCCTCAATATCGTCCGTGCCACCCGCAAAAAGCGGGAGGAATGATTTTCCCAGCAGGGGTCCCTCACCGGGCCTCTGCTTTTTTGCATAAATTTCCCTCTTCGCTTTTGGCAACTCCTACAAAGATGAAAAAACTTCCACTGTTTTCTTGACTTTATTCGCTTGAATTGCTAAAATAACATTACCGGCATCCCCCATATGGGGGATTTCATGTTTGCGGGCAAACATGAATCATTTACTCGCGGGCGTGATTCACCTGCCGGAAATAAAGAGGGGAAACCCCAAAAAGAAAGAGGTAATGTCTTATGAAAAAGCTCCTTAGCCTGGCGCTGGCCCTCCTCATGCTGGCCGTCATGCTGCCTGTCGTTTCCATGGCTGATGAAATCGCCTGGGAAGGAAGTAATAATGTTTATTGGCAGGCGGGCAATGATTCTGGTCAAACCGCCACTCTGGCCGATGCTTTAAAGGCCGCTTATATGGCTAATAATGGTGATATCACCATCACCTGCCGCCCTGGTTCCAATGTCGGTTCTTTGACCCACGGCCATGTTGCGGATAATATTACCATTATTGGCAACGGCGCTTATATTTCCGGTGGCGAGTGCGACCTTGAAGTTGATACCTTTATGTTTAGCCGTGATACCGGTTCGCAGGTCAAGAGTGGTGGTGCTTATCTCGACAAGGATATCACCATCACAGCCTCCAACCTTTATAACCTCGGCGTTTGGGGCCAGCGTAACACCAACTACACGGTAAACATCAACCTCACCAACTGCGATAGTAAGGAGATTAGCGGCGAGGTCAATGTTCAGCGTGTATACATCAGCGGCACTACCGGTGTCAATAACATCACCGTAACAGACTGCGACTTTCTCACCAAGGCAACTGCCCTCTACTCTAATGCGGACGGTACGGTTGTCATTGATAACTGCACATTCAAGGGTGGCCAAGTTCCCGTAAACTTCAATCACAAAGCAGATGGCAAACAGACTGTCGCCGTGAAGAACAGCACCTTCACCAACTGCGGTGATGAGGGTGAGTGGAGTGCATTTGCAGCTCCGGTCCGCTTCGTTAACAGCGGCACTGGCTCTCTGGATGCAACCATTGAAAACAATACCTTTACTGGCACTGTCGGCAATAATGGTGATATCCTGTTGGGCGATCAGCGTGATGGGCAATCCTCTTTTAACGTCAATGCCAAGATTGTTACGAAGCAGGATGTAAGCGTTAAGTCCGGCAACAGCGAAAACCAAAGCACATTTGAAGTCAAAGCCAATACTTCCGTAAAGGCAAATGCTGTGGGTAAACAGCCTGAAGTAATTAGGGACAATGCCCCCATCATCATCTACACCCCCACCGGGGACACCCCCAAGACCGATGACCAGAAGAACCCCACCACCGGCGCCAATGACCTCGTTGCTGTCGCCGTCGCCGCCGCGGCCCTCGCGCTCGCCGGCTCCGCCATCATTCTCCGCAAGGATTAAGATCTTTCTCAAGAAAAGCCCCCCCACCGGGGGGCTTTTTCTATGCACCATGCCCATTGTCAAGCCCTAAAATGGTAGAATTTTCGTTCATTCATACAAACTTTTGTTCGTCACTTTACATCATCGAACATTTGTGCTACAATTGGAATCGTAGAAGAACAACAGTTCGCATTTGGCCAAATTCAGGAGAGAAAACCTATGGATCAGCAAACCATGGGCTGGGTGCTGTTGGGGGCGGCCGTCCTCATCCTTGCTCTGCTCATCTACCTGCTTACGCAGGTCAAAAAGTCCTGCCAAAATGATATTTCCACCCAGCTCCAGCGCCTGCAAAGCGATCTGGAGCGTTCGGTGCAGGCCGATATTCTCACCCTCGGCAAGTACCTCATGCAGTCCCAGCAGTCCCAGTCGCAAAGCGAAAGCCGGGCCCTGCTGGAACAACTCACCCAGTTTGAAAATAGACTATCCACATTCTCCCAGCAGTCCACACGCGCGCTGGAGGATGCGCGTGCGTCCATGGAACGCCAGCTTTCCACCATTCGCCAGGATAACAATGCCAAATTGGACGAAATGCGCCAAACCGTCGATGAAAAGCTGCAAAAAACCCTCAATGACCGCATGACCGAATCCTTCCGCCTGGTGAATGACCGGCTGGAGCAGGTTTACCGCGGTCTGGGTGAAATGCAGTCGCTGGCCCAGGGCGTCGGCGACCTCAAAAAGGTCCTCAGCAATGTGAAAACTCGTGGAATTCTGGGGGAAGTGCAGCTTGGCGCTATCCTGGAGGACATTCTCACTCCGGAGCAGTACGGCAAAAATGTGGCAACGGTTCCCGGCAGCCGCAATGTGGTGGAATACGCTGTCAAACTTCCTGCGGAGGATGGCAGCTTTATTTGGCTTCCCATCGATGCCAAATTCCCTGGGGATAGCTACGCTGCCCTCCGGGACGCCTATGATTCCGGTGATCAGGCGGCGATTCAAGCGGCGGTGCGGCAGCTGCTGCTTACCGTCCGGATGGAGGCCAAGGACATTCGCGAAAAGTACCTTTGCCCGCCCCACACCACCGAATTTGGCATCCTCTTTTTGCCATTTGAGGGGCTGTACGCCGAGGTGGTGAACCGTGGCATGGTGGAAACTTTGCAGCGGGAGTACCGGGTCAATATTGCGGGGCCCAGCACTATGGCAGCTCTGCTCAATTCTCTGCAAATGAGCTTCCGGACCATTGCCATCCAGCGGCGCAGCGGGGAAGTTTGGAATATCCTGGGCGCCGTTAAGACCGAGTTTGATAAATTTGCGGATGCCCTGACCATGACCCAAACCCGGCTGGAGCAGGCCAGCAGTGAATTGGATAAGCTGGTCGGTGTCCGCACCCGGCAGATCCAGCGGAAGCTGCGGGGGGTGGCCAGTTTGCCGGAGGAGCAGTCTGCCGCCCTGTTCCCGGAGGAGCAGCTGCCTCCGATGGAGGACGAGCTGGAAGTCTGAATTTGTTGGATATGGAATGCTCTTGTAAATTAGGCCAATTGCCGCAAAGTAGAGCCCTGTCCGGCCGGAGAGGGCTTTTTTGGTGACGCTGTGGTTGTGGGGCTCAATTGGTGGTTGAATCTGACCCACTCAACCAGCTGTTGCTGGCACTTGCGGCGGGACAGCGTTATGCTGATTTCGTCGGGCGGTCGACTGCGGCAGCGTCCCGGAATGCCGCTTGTGACCATAAAAATCAAGAAATCTTAAACATCTTCGGGTGGATTTTTTAGCCGGAATGTGCGATACTGGGAGGAGAGATTTACCGCATAGCGAGGAGGGGCCAAATGTTCAAAATACTCATTGTGGAGGACGACCGCGGCATTGCCGAGGGCATCCAGAGCCTGCTGGAGCAATGGGGGATGGAGGCGCGGCAGGTGCAGGATTTCCGCAACATCACCGGGGAGTTCGAGACCTATCAGCCTCATCTCATCCTACTGGATATCAAGCTGCCCAGCTACGACGGCTACTATTGGTGCGGCCAGTTGCGGCAGAGGACTGCGGCGCCCATCATTTTCATCTCCTCGGCGGCTGACAACATGAACATCGTGATGGCGATGAACATGGGCGGCGATGATTTCATCGCCAAGCCCTTTGACGGCAGTGTGCTGGTGGCCAAGGTGCAGGCCATGCTGCGGCGCAGCTATCGGCTGGAGACTGCCCTGCCGGCGCCGGAGTGCCGGGGAGCGGTGCTGAATACTGCCGACCAGACCCTGCAGTATGAGGGAAAAGCCATCGACCTGACCAAAAATGAATACCGCATCCTGCTGTGCCTGATGGAACGCAAGGGCCAGGTAGTGAGCCGCGAGCTGCTGATGCAGCGGCTGTGGGAGACCGACAGCTTTGTGGATGAAAACACGCTGACCGTGAATGTGAACCGCCTGCGCAAAAAGCTGGAGGCTGCTGGGCTTTCCGAGTTTATCCGCACCCGCTTTGGCGTGGGGTACCTGGTTGAATGAAAGACAAGGCAGGCGGCGCGACGGAGCGGGCGAGGGGTGACCGGTTTGGCACAAACGGCGCCCCGAGACAAAGCGGAGGCGTGCCGCCGGAATGCAGGGACGGGAAAAAGTGCTTGCAATCGAACCTTCGGTATGCTATACTCTTTTCGATGCCAAATATGAAAGAAAGGAGCTGCTGAAATGTACTTTTTGCACAACAACAAGATGAACAAGTTCCGCACTGGAATCAACCGAATACCTGCACAGCAGCTCTCTCTGTAAGTCCGCCTGAACCAAGGTGCTATTTCGCTCGCCGGGAGTTTCTGTTGCTCCCGGCCTTTTTGCGCCTTTTTTCAAGATCGGGGGAGAGAGCGGAACCCATAAACTGACGGAGAAATTATGAAACGAATTTTGCCATATCTTAAGCCCTACCGAGGGAAAATGCTGCTGGGCATGCTGCTGATTGCCGTTTCCAGCGTCTGTTCGCTGCTGCTGCCCACCATCATGAGTGATATCCTGGACGGCGGCATCTACACCTCCGATTGGGACTATATCCTGCGCTGCTGCGGCAGAATGCTGCTGGTCACGCTGCTCTCGCTGGGGGCGGTTGCGGCCGGTACCTGGTGCCGCACCCAAGTTGTTTCCGGCTTCTGCGCCGACCTGCGCGCGGCGGTTTTTGGCCGGGTGAATGCCCTGACCTTTGAAGAGGTCAGCCGCATCGGCACCTCGGCGCTGCTTACCCGTTCCACCCACGATGTGGGGACGCTGGCCTGGGTGGCCGATATGCTTTCCAGCAACATCATCACCATTCCGGTGCTGTTTTTCGGCGGGGTGGTGCTGGCCTTTTCCAAGGACAGCACGCTGGCGCTCATTATCCTGGTGGCTATGCCCATCATTACGCTGCTGGTGCTGGCTATTGGCCGCAGGGTGGAGCCGCTGTGGAAAATCAGCGACCAGTTCTGCGATAAGCAGAACGACCTGGTGCGGGAGCGGCTGCACGGCATCCGCGTTATCCGGGCCTTTAACAGGGAGGAGCAGGAACAGGGCCGCATAGCTGAGGCCACCCGTGTGATGGCCGAGCATATCATTGAAGCGAATACAAAGATGGGCCTGGTGGCGCCCATTGCCATCGCCTTGATGAACCTGGTGGCGGTCGCGATCCTGTACTTTGGCGGCAGTCGGATGCAAAGCGGGATTTCCGCCGCTTCCGGCGGCGATATCTTTGCCATGGTGCAGTATGTGGCCCTGGTAATGAACGGTATCGTTATGGCGGCCTTTGCCCTGGTGATGTACCCCCATGCCAAGGTGGCCGCGGGCCGCATCGGTGAAGTGATGGACGCCAACATGATGACCGAGACCGCCGAGGAGGATGACAATATTACCTTTGCCGGGGACATCCGCATGGAGAATGTGACCTTTCGGTATGAGGGTGCTGACGCCGCGGCGGTAAGCGATGTTTCGCTGCATATCGCCGCGGGACAGAAGGTAGCTATCATCGGCGGGACCGGCAGCGGTAAATCCACGCTGGTGCAGCTGCTGATGGCCTTCCGGCTGCCCACCGAGGGGAAGATCTACTTTGACGGGCGTGATGCCGCCACCCTAAGCCGCCGTACCATCCGGCACAATATCAGCTGTGTATTGCAGCGCGCAGGCATTTACAGCGGCACCATCCGGGAAAATATCGCCATGGGGCGCCCCGGCGCTTCCGAGGAGGAACTGATGGAAGCCGCGGCGGTGGCCCAGATGGCGGATTACATCAAAGCGCAGCCGGAGGGGCTGGACCACCGGCTGGAGCAGGCCGGCAAGAACCTTTCCGGCGGGCAGAAGCAGCGGGTGAGTATTGCCCGGGCTGTGCTGAAAAACGCGCCGATCTATCTCTTTGACGACAGCTTTTCGGCGCTGGACTTTATGACCGAGGCGAACCTGCGGCGGGCGCTGGCCGAAAAGGCGGCCGGGAGGACTCAGATCGTGGTGACGCAGCGAGTGACCAGCGCCATGAGCAGCGACCAGATCTTTGTAATGGACGGCGGGCGGCTGGTGGATAGCGGCACCCACCGGGAGCTGCTGGAGCGCTGCAAGGTATACCGGGAGATTTATCTTTCCCAGACGGGAGGTGAGCGCCGATGAACCGCAAAAAGAAACCGACTGAGGAAGTAAAAATGAGCACCTGGGAGGTATTCCGCCGACTGGTGCGGGACGCCCGGCCCATTTACGGCTGGCTGCTGCTGGGCGCCCTGCTGGGTGGTATAGTGGTGGCGTGTACCGTCATCGCCCCGAAGCTCCTGGGTCAGGGCATCCAGCTGCTGTACGATGCCTGGGCCGGAGAACGGCCCAAAGCCGGTCTGACCGAAGCACTGCTGCCGATCTGCGGAGCACTGGCGGGGGTGTACCTGCTGAAGAGTATCGTGGACATCGGAAAGATGGTCCTGATGAACAATGTGGTGAGTAAGTACTATACCTGCACACTGCGCATCAAGCTTTCGGATAAACTATCCCGGCTGCCCATCAGCTTTATTGATAAGACCCCGGCAGGACAGATCATTGACCGTATTCAAGAGGATGTTTCCAATATGGGCGGCAGTATCCACAACATTGTGGATGTGACAGTAATGGGCTTTATGCAGATCGTGGTCATCACTGTGATGATGCTGCGGGAAAACTGGCGGATGGGACTGGCGGTCCTGCTGCTGATGCCGCTATCCATCGTGATTTCTTCCCGGATTTCCGCCGCCTGCGGCACCTATTTCCGCCGCTTGTTTGAGGAGAGCGGCAAGATGTACTCCATTGTGGAGGAAAGCTACGCCAGCTACCAGACCACGAAGGCATATAACTACGAGGAGACCACCATTGCGGCGCACGCCGCGGCGAACAAGCGGCAGAAGGACGCCGAGGCAAAGGCAATCTTTCTGCAGGGACTGATCACACCGTGTATTACCGCTGCCAATGCATTGGCGTATATTCTGGTCGCTCTCATCGGCGGCTACCTAACAGTACAGGGAGCCCTGGGTGTGGGTGCCGTGGTAACGGTGCTGCTGTACTCCCGGCAGTTTTCCGCGCCGCTGGAGCAGATCGCCGAGGTGCTGGGGTCTATCCAGCGCATCTGCGCCGCCGCCCGACGGGTGTATGAAATGCAGGACGCCCCGGAGGAGGAGCCCATCGAGGGGCACCTGCCGGAGGAAATAAAGGGCGATGTGGATTTTGAAAATGTGAATTTCAGCTACGATCCAGAAACGCCGCTGATTCGGGACTTCACTGTGAAGGTAAAGCATGGGCAGAAGGTGGCCATTGTAGGGCCCACCGGCGCGGGCAAGACCACGCTGGTGAACCTGCTGATGCGGTTCTATGATATCCAAAGCGGGAAGATCACGATAGACGGCCATGATATAGCCGCTGTGAGCCGTGAGGATGTGCGGGGGCTCTTTGGCATGGTGCTGCAGGATACCTGGCTGTTTGGCGGGACGGTGGCCGATAATGTGGCCTACGGCAAGCCGGAGGCGACCCGCGAGGAGATCGTCACCGCCTGCGATGAGGCCTACTGTGATCATTTTATCCGCACGCTGCCGCAGGGTTATGATACTGTGGTGAGCGAGGATTCCATCAATATTTCCGGCGGGCAGAAGCAGCTCCTGACCATCGCGCGGGCGCTGCTGGCCAACCGGCGGCTGCTCATCCTGGATGAGGCGACCTCCAATGTGGATACCCGTACCGAGATATTGCTGCAAAAGGCGATGGATAAGCTGATGCGGGGACGCACCTGCTTTGTTATCGCGCATCGGCTCTCCACCATAGTGGATGCCGATCTGATCCTGGTCATCAATGACGGACAGATTGTGGAGGCCGGTACCCATGAGGGCCTGCTGGAGAAGCAGGGCTTCTACTATCGGCTGTATACCAGTCAGTACGCGGTATAAGCCGTATAAAAAAAGAAAAGGCCGGCAGCGAGCTCCGCGGGACAGGGAGCGAACTGCCGGTGTTTTTCGGCTTTTACAGGGTCTGGATAAAGGCGCGTGCCCTTTGCAGGTCATCCGCATCCGGGTGGCCCTTGGCCATGCCGCCGATGAGCTTAAACGGGCCGAAGGTATCATAACCGCGGCAGGAGAAGGTGCCAAGAATGGGGCAATTTTTGGCCGTTACCGCTTCGGTAATGGTGGTATAATACTTTTCGGGGCAGGCGGTGGAGCCGTGGGTACAGACGAAAAAGGTTTCTTTGCCCTCGGGCAGGTACTGGGCGGCGTAATGGACCACGGTATCGTGGAATTTGGAGTAATAGATGCCGGAGGCGAAGCCGATGCGGTCATACTGCGGCAGGCGAGCGGCCATGCGGCTGGTGACATCGATGAGATCGATCTCGGCGGCTTCAGCCATGGCTTCCAGGACCTTGAGGGTATTGCCGTGGTGGCGGGAATAATAACAGATGGCGGTTTTCATGTGGGAGCCTCCTTGGGGAAAGTGATAAAGTGGTGCAGGAGCAGGGGACAGGCGGCGAGCAAAACGCCCACAGGGCCAGGAACGCCCGCAGGCAGGCTGGCGCCCGACGCAAGGCGGGCTGGCGCCTGTCAAGGGCAGTGACGCCGCCATGCGGGTGCTTTTGGCGGCCGCCGTACAGCATGATTATAGACCTTTTGCGAATGGGGAGCAAGTGTTGCTTTTTGGCGGAAAAACCGCTATGATAAAAGGAGATTTTTAGCGAGTGGGAGAGATACTATGACAGCAAGAGAATATCCGGTATTTACCGTTACCCCTAAGGCGGAGCGCAGCCTGCGGGCCGGCCACCCCTGGGTGTATGGGGAGGAAGTGACCGTCGTGGAGGGCGCTTACCAAAATGGTGATATGGTGGATGTGGTGAGTAATAAAGGGCGGTACCTGGGCACCGGCTGGGTGAATGATCACTCCAAAATCAGGGTGCGGATCATCAGCCGCAATGCCAATGATACCTTTGATGAGGCGTTTTTCCGGCGGAGGGTGTACTATGCGCTGAATTACCGTAAAACGGTGATGGGCCCAGTGGATTACCGCTGCTGCCGCCTTATTTTTGGCGAGGCGGATCAGTTCCCGGGGCTGACGGTGGATCGCTTTGAAAACATATTGGTGACGCAGGTGCTTTCCCTGGGTATGGAGCGCCGCAAAGACTGGGTGTACCGGGCGCTGGTGGAGCTGCTGCGGGAGGACGGCGAGCAGATTGATGCGATCTACGAGCGGAATGATGTGACCATAAGAACGCTGGAGGGGCTGGGGCAAGGAAAGGGCTTCTACCAGATGGAGGGGCTGAGAACCGACCTGAGCGGGCATGTGACCATTACCGAAAACGGGATAAAATATGATGTGGACTACATCGAGGGGCAAAAGACCGGTTTTTTTCTGGACCAGAAGTACAACCGGCAGGCGGCGGCCAAACTGGCGCGCGGACGGCGGGTATTGGACTGCTTTACCCATACCGGGGCTTTTGCCCTCAATGCGGCCGCAGCCGGGGCGGAGCATGTGACGGCGGTAGATGTTTCGGCCTTTGCGCTGGAGCTGGCCGCCGAAAACGGAAAGCGCAATGGACTGACCAATCTAGACTATAAGTGCGCCGATGTTTTTGACCTGCTGACCGAGATGTCCAAAGAGAAAAAGTGCGACTATGACTATATTATTCTGGACCCGCCTGCCTTTACCAAGAGCCGCGCGACCGCCAAAAACGCTTATCACGGCTACAAGGAGATCAATAGGAAGGCGATGCGGCTGCTGCCCCGCGGCGGATATCTGGCGACCTGTTCCTGCTCCCATTTTATGACCGATGAGATGTTCCGCAAAATGCTGCGGGAAGCGGCGCTGGATGCCGGTGTGACACTGCGGCAGATCGAGGCGCGGCAGCAGGCTCCGGATCATCCCATTTTGCCCGGCGTGCCGGAGACCGACTATCTGAAATTTTACCTTTTGCAGGTGGTGTAAGAGCAAATAAAAACCTTCAACAAAGGAATTTGAACAGCAACCTCCCAAAAGGGCAACAATATGTCCGATGAAAAGCTCGCAGCGCCTAGGTGCTGTAACACCCGCAGATTTCTGCATTGAGGCATTTGAACCTCATGCAGAAATCTGCTTTTTTATATAATGAAGGGATGGCTGCAAATAATTGCAACCGTCCCATACCTTTATTACTCGTTATTGCAGCAAAATCCTGAAGCCAAAATGGAAAGATGACTGGCCATTCTGTTTTCCAGGTCAGTAAAGTTATTTGTTGCAAAACAATATAGAATATACCCGCGGCAGGTGATTAGCAACATATCTGCCATTTCTCGTACCGAGAAGCGGGTGGAAACCTCACCATTTTTTTGAAACTTAACGATAATATCCCATAGAATATGGAGATTACTCCGCGGTATAATGGCTATTGGACACAGCTGGTGCGTATCATATCGGTTGGAGAGCCGAATGAGGATTTTATTAAGATGCATGAGGTTTCCTGTCGCATTATCAAAGGTGCATTGGAAGAACTAAAGCCTGGGAACCGTATCGGTAATATTGCTACACTGCCTGTATGCACGTGGATTTAGCAAGAAGTTTAAAATGATTACCTCCCCTAAGCCTACTGGTAAGGAACTGTGGAAGGCTTTTGTAGATGCGATTTGGGCGTTGTTGATGCCTGTCATAATTCTAGGCGGCATTTATGGCGGTTATTTCACTCCAACCGAGGCTGCGGCGGTAGCAGTGGTTTACGGTTTAATCATCGGACTATTTGTTTACAGGGAGCTAAAGTGGAAAGACATACCCAAAACAGTTGTTAATGCTGCTCGCACATCTGCTGCGGTTATGATGATAATTGTGACAGCTGCGACCTTTGCCATCGTACTTACCCGCAATAATATTCCGACTCTTATTGGCAACTGGATCATCGGTATTGCCAAGACACCGCTTATGTTCTATGGCCTGTTCAGCATCTTTATGTTTTTCCTGGGGATGTTCATGTCGGTTTCTCCAGCTCTGGTTATTCTTACCCCCATTTTGGCACCGGCTGCAACGGCCATCGGCATTGATCCGGTCCACTTTGGCGTAGTATTTGTTGTTTGGATGTGCATTGGTACCATTACGCCGCCTTTTGGCTCAGATCTATTCATAGCCTGCGGTGTTGCCAAAATAAGCGCTGCATCAGCTTTTAAAAGGATTTGGCCATTCGTTATTATTTATGTTGCGGCGGTGGTACTTATCATGGTTTTCCCAGATTTGGTTACTTTCCTGCCAAAGTTGTTGAAATTGATGTAAGATTTTGAAGTGACCCCAAAAAGTTGGATAAAATATTTTAGTAAAAATTGTTCAAGCAACCGAAAGGGCTTGCTGTCTGTGAATCGCAGGCAGCAAGCCCTTCAGTTGTGTGCTCGATATGTGTAATAGAGACAAAGCAACAATCGCATTTTTTGCCTGTAGTAAAAATGAACAGTATTGTGTCGAATTAAATCGCTTATTTTGTGTCTTTCTATGCTATATTCTAATTGCAAGCTATTTGCAAGCTATGCTGTGGACGTCCGGCATAGGAAATGGAATCAATTTGTAGGAGGTTAAAAATGACAAAACAAAGAAAGATCAATTCGACCTACGCAATTGTCATGGTCATTGGCTTGGCATTTATGCTCTTATTTGGCTATCTGGTCAAGCCATTCAGTACAGTTACCGTAACTGGTGTAAAGATGCTGGGTGTTCTGATTGGTCTAATCATTATCACCTGCTTTAACGGTGACTTGCTCAGCGGTTCGCTGATGGCGCTACTTGCCACTCTGTTCCATGGGTATTATGACATTTCCGGTTTGTTGAGCGAATGGCTGGGCTCCGTCTTTACTGTTCAGCTGGTATTCTGCGGTGCCCTGTGTCTGGCTTTGCGAGATTCGGGTGCAATGAATGTTTTGGCTAAAAAGTTGCTGAGCAGCAAGCTTTGCCGTGGTCGTCCTGTTATGACGATGGTAATGCTGTTCCTTGCCACCTATGTCGCTGCAGCCTTTATTGGTGGCCCTCCCGTCTACATCTTGTTCTTCGGACTGGTAGAATCCATTCGTGATGTTTGCGGCTACGATAAAGACGATCCCTTTGTAAAGTGGACTCTGCTTGGTGTTTACATTGCTGCCACCGGTATCTTCTTCTTTGCATTCAAGACCCCGCAGGTTATGACCATCGCTTTGATCAACTCTGCAATGGAGCCCTTCGGCCGCACGTTTAATGAAGGCACCTGGATGCTTTGCATGTTCTCCATCACCATGATCTATTTGATTGTTTACACGATTCTGATGAAGACAGTGTATAGGGTCAACATGGAGCCATTGAAGTCTTTGGATTTTAATGAAATAGAGGCCATGCGCAATACCCCTGATCATTTCAACCGTGATCAGATTATAAGCCTTGCCATGATTATCATTCCGGTAATTTATATTCTTATCGGAACCGTTTATCCGAAGGAAGCGCCCGGACGTTATTTCTTTACTTTCATGGGCAACTCCTGGATTTGGGTACTTATGTGTGCAATCGGCGCCTTGATCCGCCGCAAGGACAGCAAGCAGTCCATTGTTCCTATTAATAAATGCCTCTCGGAAGCATCCATGTGGACAATGATCTCTCTGGTCGGTGCGCTGGTCATGCTGGGCAAGGTCACCTCCGACGCAAATCTTGGTATCCGTCAGTGGTTGGTTGAGGTTCTCAGCCCTCTGTTCGGCGGTGCTAACATTTGGGTCTTGATGGCAATTGTAATCCTGTTCTCTACCCTTGTTACTCAGATTGCCAACGGTCTTGTACTTACCATGGCAGTTTGTCCGGTTGTTACGCCGTTTGTCTGCAATCTGGCTGCAACCACCGGAATCAACCCCGACGTTATCCTGATTATATCGAATATCTGCTCCGGTTATGCCTTCTGGACCGTTGCTGCTTCCACCAACGCAGCCTTTATTCTTGGCCGCCCCGAGATCACCCCGAAGTTTGTTTGGACAAAGGGCGTTCAAACGACATTCCTGTTCATGGTCATCTGCTACATCTGCGGTATGGCATTTACCTACATTCTGTAATTATTATAGCTCAACATAGCTCGATGGAGTGGGTCGATAAGGCATTGGCCCACTCCAGCTAAAAAAAGCCCCTCTTTATTGAAAGGAAACCTTATATGAGCGAAAAAGAAAAAACTGTATTTGAAGGTGAGAGAGAAATTCCGGTTTATACCGAATGTGATCTTCTTGTTGTTGGCGGCGGTGCAGCTGGCCATTCTGCCGCAGTAGCGGCAGCCCGTGCAGGCTGTAAAAACATTGTCCTTATGGAACGCTACGGCTACATGGGCGGTGATGTTACCGGCGGCTATGTTATTATGGTTCCTCGCCTTTCTTTCTATAACAAACAGTATGTCCGTGGACTGCAGGAGGAATGGTTCACCCGTATGGAAAGCATTCCGGGTGCTGTTCTTGGACCCTCCGGCGATGAGATCGGTTGTGAGGATCCGGTCCTTGTCAATGCATGGAAGAACATTCACGATTGCTTTAGTACCAATGCGAAGCTGCCCGAACGACTGGTTCGATCTGTGTATTTTGAGCCAAACCAGTTGAAAATCGAAATGGACAAGATGCTGCTGGAGCACAAGGATTCTATCCACGTGATGTGCCATTCTTGGGGGACTCGTCCTATTATGGATGGCGACACCATCAAGGGCGTGTATTTTGAAAGCAAGGAGGGCCGCAAGGCTGTACTGGCGAAGATCGTGATCGACGCCACCGGAGACGGCGATATTTTCCGCCAGACCGGTTGTCCTTACTTCGGATTGGCAGATAAGCTGACCCGCTGTGCCACTACTGCGCTGGTTTGGCGTATCGGCGGCTGCAATTGGGATCTTTTCTGCGAATGGAAAAAAACCAATCATGCTGCCGCGGCTGCTTTGCATGAGGGCTTCTCCAAAGTCTGCGGGTTCCGTGCGGCGCCGCTGCCCGGTCCTACCAATGATGTGTGCTGGATCAACAACTGGCACCCTGAACGTGACTGTTCAAACCTGAAGGATGCGACCGAGACTGAAATGGAGACCCGTGATACCATGCGCAATGCGTTGGAGTATCTGCGTAAGGCGTGTCCCGTTGCATTCCGCAACGCGTTCCTTTATGATATTGCACCTCAGTTGGGTACCCGTTGCTCCTACCGTTTGGACGGCGAATATGTCATTACCCCGAATGATTTTGCATTCCCGCAGGAGCACGAGGATGTTATTGCATGGCACTCCACCATCAGCTTTATCAATGATAACTGCCCCATCGAGATTCCTTACCGTGCGATTCTGCCCAAAAAGACCGAGAATCTGCTTTGCCCCGGACGCCATATCTCTGCTGATGAAATTGGGATCGACTATGTCAATTTGATTCCGCAGTGTGTCGGCACCGGACAAGCCGCAGGTGTAGCTGCTGCCGTTGCCATTGCAGATGGAACCACTGCGCATAAGGTCAACATCAAGAAGGTTCAGGATATTTTGGCACGCGATCAAGATGTCCCGCTGCCCCGCAACCCATATACGGATCCTTCCTACATGCAGAATGTTGTTGATCATGAATACGGTCTTTATACCCAGCTTGCCAAAAATGCCCGTGAAAAAGCAGGGTATCTCTCCGGGGTGCGCCAATTTGGTGCGAATCAGGGAGAGATCGTTGATTCCGACAGCAAGAGCATTAAGGGTGGCGGCGATGCGCAGCTTAATCCTAATTTGATCAAGGCTACCCCGCAGCACTGATTGCGCGCATCTTCGTTTGCGATTTGCAGCAGTGAACGGTCGATTGTATCATTTTTATAGAAGATTTCACATGAAATGAGGTGTCTTTATGACTGATCAAGATGAAAAAAAGCCCAAGGAGCCGACACCGAAAGGCGTTTTTGACAGCGGAACGCCGGGCCTTTCTGCTGAAGACTTCTATGAAATACTACACCTTCCGGCTTGCAAGACAAAGGGCTACTGCGATAATTGTGGCAGATGTGAACGATGACCCAATAGAATACAATAGGGAAAAGCCTACGGCTGATGCATGGGCTTTTCCCTATTAGTATATTCAGTACCACCGTTCATTCAAATTTACTAAGGGTAAAGTATAATATGTTTGTTATTACAAAAAAAGGGGTTCTTTCACCATTACAGTCGATCTCACTGCTTGCGATCTTTTTTACATCAATGGGGGTTGCGACGGTTTCTCCTGCGATGGCTAAACTGGCTGCACAATTTCCGTCAAATAATTATGCGCTGATTTCTACGCTACCTACATTGTTTATCGTTCCGACTACCCTGTGGGCAGGCGCCGTTGCCGGCAAAAAGATTCGTTATAGGACGATCTCTCTTGTAGGGATCCTTCTGTTTTTGATAGGCGGTATCGCACCTTTCTTTTTAACTGAAAGCTTTACTGTATTGTTGATCTGCCGTGCCGTTTTTGGCATTGGAGTAGGTCTGCGTGCCTCATTGGGAAATGCGCTTGTTATGCAGTACTATACCGGAAAAGAACAAGCCGATATGCTGGGTTATGGTAATCTTATCAGTAATTTCGGGGGAGTTCTTTTACAGATGGTGGCTGGCTCGTTGGCAGAGTATGGATGGAACTATACTTTTTTAGCGCATCTACTCGGTTTATTCAGCCTGCTTCTTTTGGTGTTCCAACCAGAGCCGGAAGAAAGCTGCTGTGCTCCGACAGCAACAGCAGAGGTACCAAACGGTTATCGGCATTCACTACTTAAATCGGCAGGATTTGATCATCGAGGCAGGATCGCAACCGCCCTTACTGCTTTTCTGCTATTTCTGCAGCAGCTGGTTAGTTATCCTATCCTGATGAATATCTCATTGTTGTTTGAACATCGCCATGCCGGAGGCGCCACCGTGGCAGCGACAGCACTTTCTCTTTATAGTGCCAGTGGTTGTCTCATTGGGTTTTTCTTTGGAAAGATTTTTTATAAGCTAAAACGGCTTACTCTTGTATTTGGATACTTTATTGCCGCTGCAGGTGCTGGTATATTAGGCTTTGCAAAACAGACGGAAATTCTAATGATTGGATCTGCTATAATGGGAATGACCTCCGTTTTGTTGATCACATCAGCTTATGCCATATTGGGAATGTATATTTCGCCCAACCAATCTTCTCTTGCGATCGCAATTGCAACAGGCGTAAGCAATTTAGGCGGGTTTGCATCGGCTTATTATTTAAATATGCTGGGAATTATAACGGGGGAAAAGTTGTTTACACCGATCTATGTCCTAATGGGGGTATATACACTGTTGGCTACTGCCTTTATGGTGTATGATCCTCTCCTGAAAAACAGTTGATACTTGCGCCTGCTTCCATATTAATGTTATAATACAAATGCAATATTGTATTTGTATTTCATCGTTAATCACCCGCAGAAGATTATCAAGAGTTTAGGAGTTGATGACAGTGACCCTCAAACAGATTGAATTTTACGAAGCGGTATGTCAAGCAGGAAATGTGACTGCTGCTGCCCAGCAATTATATGTTTCCCGATCGGTAATTTCGCGAGCGATACAAGAACTGGAAGATGAATTGGACATTCAGTTGTTTGTGCGTGGGCGAAATGGTATGGAGCTGACCGAATATGGAAAGACTCTCCGTAACTTGCTTTCGCAATTTAAGGGATTTTATTCGGCGCTATTGGCACAAATCAGCAGCCTCAAGGAAACAGGAGAAAACCATTCCTTAACGGTGGGTCTTGCAATTTCCTGCTGGAATGTTTTCCCGCTGGAGATATATGAAGCGCTCAAGAAAAGGCACCCACACATTAAACTCTCTGTGCTGGAGATTTCCAGTTACGATGCAATTAAAAGGTTAAATGATGGCAGTATAGATATTGTATTGACTCCTTTAGATATTAAAGAGCGTTTTAATACAATGGAATCCATTGATATCTATCCAACAGCAAACATTTTTTGCACTTCATTAAATGATCCGCTGGCACAGCAGGATTCAGTGACTTTCCTGGATATCCGTCAGCGCCCTATTGCAGTGCTGAACAGTAAGCTGCCGGTAGATTGGCCGCTGCAGATCCGCTTGTGCACCAACACCAGCTCCCTTATTAGGGAAGCGGTGTCCAAAGGTATACTATGTGCATTACTTCCACAGGATTTTGTGAGGGACTGGGATGATGTTGCAGTACTGCCATTTAATCCGCCACAGAACTGTGCAGTAAAAGCCGTTTGGAATAAAAATCTTCCACATTCTTCAGCTCTACAGGAATTTGTTGATTTTCTTTTGGAGTACTTCGCCGCACAGGGGATCGTTTTGCCCGAGGAAAAGATCGAAGATGATGAAATATAACCCCAATAGAAGTAAGAGCGTGGGGAGGGTCATGGGATAGGGATATCCTGTGGCCCTTTTAACCATATAAAATTTGTGCTTATTATCGGAAAGTGACATGCGAAATGGGGAGTGCTGAGATATTGCAGAAAGTTGACAAAAGTAGTATAATACTATATCGGCAAATAATTCTCATGGAAAGAAGATGCTTTTATGACTAAAATTGATATTTTCTCCGGCTTTTTGGGCGCTGGCAAAACGACCCTCATCAAGAAGCTGATCGCTGAGGCCTATACCGGCGAGCAGCTCGTCCTCATTGAAAATGAGTTTGGCGAGATCGGCATTGACGGCGGCTTTTTGCAGGAGGCGGGTATTAGCATTACCGAGATGAACAGCGGCTGCATCTGTTGCAGTCTGGTGGGCGATTTCGGCAAGGCGCTGCGGCGGGTGATGGATACCTATCACCCCGACCGTATCCTTATTGAACCCTCTGGTGTGGGCAAACTCAGCGATGTCATCCGGGCGGTGCAGAACCTGGAAATGCACGATGTGGTGCTGAACGGTTTTACCACCGTGGTGGATGCCACCAAGGCCAAGATGTATATGAGAAACTTCGGTGAGTTCTTCAATAACCAGGTGGAGCATGCCAGCGCCATTATTTTGAGCCGTACGGCCGGGATGAGCCAGGAAAAGCTGGATGCCTGTGTGGCCCTGCTGCGGGAGAAGAACCCCACCGCCACCATTGTGACGACCCCTTGGGACGAACTGGACGGCAAGCAGCTGCTGGCGGCCATGGAACGCCGGGATACCCTGGCGGCTGCTCTGGAGGAGCTGGCCGAGGAGCAGGAGCACGAGCACCATCATCATGACGACGATGAGTGTGGCTGCGGCTGCCACGACCATGACCACGAGCATGAGCATCACCACCATCACGACGAGGATGACGATGAGTGTGGCTGCGGCTGCCACGATCATGGCCATGACCACGAGCATGAGCATGAGCATCACCACCATCACGATGAGGATGACGATGAGTGCGGCTGTGGCTGCCATGAACATGACCACCATCACCATCATCACCATGCCGATGAGGTATTTACCAGCTGGGGTAAAGAGACCGCCCACCCCTACGGGAAGCAGGAGCTGGCTGCCGCGCTGGAAGCCCTGGATACCGGCGATTACGGCCAGGTGCTGCGGGCCAAGGGCATTGTAGCCGGTACGGACGGCAAGTGGCTGCACTTTGATTATGTTCCCGGTGAGGTGGAGATCCGTAATGGCGCTGCTGGTGTCACCGGTCGGCTGTGCGTCATCGGCGCCAAGCTGAAGGAGGACGCCCTGACTTCGCTGTTCCACCTGAACTGAAAAACGGAGGACTGACGAATGGCAAAAGCTGTTGAGATCCCGGTTTACCTGTTTACCGGCTTTCTGGAGGGGGGAAAGACCCGCTTTATTCGGGAAACGCTGGAGGATAAGAAATTCAATGCCGGGGAGCACACCCTGCTGGTGCTGTGTGAGGAGGGCGAGGAGGAATACGATCTTTCTCACCCGCTGATGAAGAATGTGCATATCCTGCCCATCGAAAGCGAGGAGGAGCTGACCACCGCCAAGCTGGGCGAGTGGCAGAAGATTCACCGGGTGGACCGGGTAGTGATAGAATATAACGGCATGTGGCAGCTGCAGCGCCTGTACGAGCAGATGCCCCAGGGCTGGATGATCTACCAGGAAGTAATGATAGCGGATTACAATACCTTCCTAAGCTACAACACAAATATGCGCAGCCTGATGGTGGATAAGCTGACCAGCTGTGAGATGGTGCTGCTGAACCGGGCCCCGGTGGGCGCCGATAAAATGGAGATCCACAAGGTGGTGCGGGGCGTGAGCCGCCGGACCGAAATAGGCTATGACTATGTGGACGGAAACTTTGATTATGATGAGATAGAGGACCCGCTGCCCTTTGATATTGAGGCCCCGATCATTGAGATCGCCGATGCGGACTTTGCCGTGTGGTACCGTGACCTGACCGAGGAGATGGAAAAGTACCAGGGCAAGACGGTGCGCTTTAAGGGGCGTGTGGTGACCAAGCACCGCAGCCTGAAAAACTGCTTTGTGTGCGGGCGGCATGTGATGACCTGCTGCGTGGAGGATATCACCTTTATGGGGCTGGCCTGCACGGGATATAGCCCTGAAAAGCTGGAAAATGGCGGCTGGTATACCGTGACAGCCAATGTGAATATCCAGTACAGCACTGTGTACGGCAAGCGCGGCCCGGTGCTGGCGGTCAGCGCCTGCATCCCGGCTGAGGAACCGGAGCAGGAGGTTGCCACTTTCTATTAAGCTGAGTCTTAACGGAAAATTATCACAAATAGCGGAAGATGCCCGGAGAGATGCCACCCTCCGGGCTTTCTTTTTATTGGATAATATGGTATAATAAATAAAATATAAACCCAGCGACCCCAACCCCAAAGGAGGAACCCCATGAGCCAGAAAGAACATAGACAGCCCCCAGCCTTTATCCACAGTGCGCTGCGGGATCATAACAGCCTTGCCCTGCCCTCGGTCATCCGCCGAGCCAGTGGGATCATCATTATGGGCAGACGGATGAAGTCGCTGATCTTCACCACCGATATTGCCATCATCCGCAACTGTAATGCCGATGCGGTGCTGGCGGTTTACCCCTTTACACCGCAGCAGGTCATTATGGACGCCATCATTTCCGCTTCCTCCATCCCCGTGGTGTGCGGGGTGGGCGGCGGCGTTACCGACGGCATACGCAGCGTGATGCTGGCCAAGGATGCCGAGGCGCAGGGCGCCTTTGGTGTGGTGGTGAACGCACCCATGCGCAACCAGACGGTGGAAACGATGAAAAAGGTGGTGGATATCCCCATCATCGCCACCGTGACCAGTGAAAATTATGATATCGCGGCAAGACTGGCGGCCGGTGCTTCGGTCCTGAATGTTTCCGCTGCCGAGCGTACCGCCGGGGTGGTGCGGAAGATCCGGGAGAAGTTCCCCGATGTGCCCATCATCGCTACCGGCGGCCCCACCGAAGAATCCATCCTGCGGACGATAGAGGCCGGCGCCAACGCCATCAGCTATACGCCGCCTTCCACCAAGGAGCTGTTTAGGGTCATTATGACCGGCTACCGGGAAAATGACACGGCCAAGGCGGAGCCGCTGGAGGAAGAGGATCTGTTGGAGCTGCTGTAAAACAAACCACGAAAGTGGGGAGGAGAAGAAACATGAGAAAACTGCTGAAAGCGCTTTTGATTCTGCTGGCGGTGCTGCTGGCGGTGGTCATTATCTATGTGGGATATGTGATGCTGAGCTATGACCGCATCCCCGATAACCAGGAGCTGGAGATCCGCAATCCCCAGGAGACTGACCTGGCGGTGCGGCTGGGCGAGGAATATGCCATCGTGACGCAGAATGTCGGCTTTGGCGCCTATACCGATGATTTCACCTTCTTTATGGATGGTGGGGTGGAATCCTGGGCAAAAAGCCCCGAAAGTGTGATCGAATGCATCAATGCGGCAGCAGAGGAGGTTTCCTCCTTGGAGCCGGATTTTATCCTGTTCCAGGAGGTGGATTTTGACTCCACCCGCAGCTACCATATCGATGAGCAGGAGATCCTGCGGGCGGCTTTCCCGCAGATGGCGGAGGTGGATGCCGTCAATTACCATTCAGCGTTCCTCATGTATCCGCTGACACAGCCGCATGGCAGCTCCAACAGCAGCATGGTGACCTTCAGCAGTGTCGGCATCACCGGTGCGCTGCGGCGCAGCCTGCCCATTTCCACCGGCTTTTCCAAGTTCCTTGACCTGGACCGGTGCTATACCATCAGCCGGGTGCCCACGGAAAACGGGAAGGAGCTTGTGCTCTTTAATGTGCACCTTTCGGCCTATGGCGGCAGCGATGAAATAAGGGCCGCGCAGATGAATATGCTGTTTGGCGATATGCTGGCCGAATACCAGAAGGGCAACTATGTGGTGTGCGGCGGCGATTTCAACCATGATTTTACCGGGAACTCCACCCAGGTGCTGAATGGCGGTGAGATGACCGACTTTGGCTGGGCGCAGCCCTTCCCCGCGGAGATGCTGCCAGAGGGACTGACCCGCTGTGATAACTATACCGACGGCAAGGTGGAGCCCACCTGCCGCAACTGCGATATCCCCTATGAGGAGGGGAACTTCACCATTATTGTGGATGGCTTCCTGGTAAGCGACAATGTGACGGTGACCTACCTGGAGAATGTGCAGACTGGGTTTACTTATTCCGACCACAACCCGGTGCAGATGCGCTTTACCCTGAACTGACGGAGGAACGAACGATGCCAACTGCGGCCCAATGGAAAAAAGCCATGCAGAGTGGTGCCTGTGATGAGGCACTGTGCCGGCTGTATGTCACACCGGATCCGATCTCCCGGCAGGAGCGCCTGCTGCGCCTGCTGGAGCAGTTTACCAGGCTGTATGGGGAAAGGGAAGAGGTGCGCATCTTTTCGGCACCGGGCCGCACCGAGCTGGGCGGCAACCACACCGACCACCAGCACGGCCGGGTGCTGGCTGCTGCTGTTACGCTGGACAAGCTGGCTATCGTATCTCCGCAAAAGGAGGGGCCGGTGGAGATAGGCAGCAAGAGCCATCCGCTGGCCCCGCTGGACTGGCGCGACCTGACCCATTACGAAAAGGAGCGGGGCCATTCCCCCTCCATGATAAGAGGTGTCTTTGCCGGGCTGCGGCAGCAGGGGTATGCGGCCGGCGGCTTTGCCGGTGTGACCGATTCCGTTGTTCCCACCGGTTCCGGGCTGTCCTCCTCGGCGGCTTTTGAGCTGCTGCTGGGGCAAATTCAGAATGCCCTGTATAATGATGGGGCCATTCCGCCGGTGGCACTGGCGCGCATAGGCCAGTATGCCGAGAACGAGTATTTCGGTAAGCCCTGCGGTCTGATGGACCAGACCGCTTCGGCAGTGGGCAGCGCTGTGAGCATTGACTTTCTGTGCCCGAAGGCCCCTATTGTGGAGCGCCTGCCCTGCGACTTTGCCCGCTGGGGTATGACGATGTATGTGGTGAATACCGGTGGGAGCCATGCCGACCTGACTGAGGATTACACGGCCATCCCGCGGGAGATGAGAGCGGTGGCAGCGCAGTTTGGCTGCCGGGTGCTGCGGGAGGTAGACCCGGCGGAATTTTACGCGGAGCTGCCCGGCCTGCGCGGCAAGGTGAGCGACCGAGCAATTTTGCGGGCGATGCATTTCTTTGAGGAAAACGAGCGGGTGCCCCGGCTGGCGGCAGCTCTGCGGGAACCCACTGCGGAGCATTACCTGGAGGAGATGCTGGCCAGTGGGGAATCCTCGATGGAGAAGCTGCAGAACATCTACCCAGCTGACCCGAATGAACGAGGGTTGGCACTGGCACTTTCGCTATGCCGGCGGGAACTGACCGGCTGTGGCGGCTGGCGGGTACACGGCGGCGGCTTTGCCGGGACGATACAGGCCCTGGTGCTGCAGGAGCGGGAGAAACGCTTCCTGCGAGTGATGAGAGGGGCTTTTGGCGAAAGAAGCTGCACTGCGCTTACCATCCGTCCAGCGGGAGCATACGAGCTGGTCTTTCCTGAATAAAAAGAATAAAAGGCGCTCCAAAGCGGGGGGAGAGCTGGCGGTGATCAATCGCCAGCAGGACCGTCAGAGGGGCGCCTGTATCCTGTTGAAAGACAAAACTTGCAAGATGCTGATATCTGTGCTATAATGCGCCACTGTCCGTTGGTACACGAATCATATGATTCGGCAGAGAGGACTGCCGGAAATCTGAAAAAAGAATTTGGAGAGTAGAGTAAAATGAACGCAGAGAGAAGAAATGGCGCGCAGGAGCCCATCCGGCTTTCCGACCATTTCAGCTACGGCCGGCTGATCCGCTTTACCATGCCGACCATTATTATGATGATTTTCACATCCATCTATGGTGTAGTAGATGGACTGTTTGTTTCCAATGTAGTGGGCAAGACCGAATTTGCGGCGCTCAATTTCGTGTTCCCGTTTATCATGGTGCTGGGCGGGGCCGGATTTATGATAGGAACCGGCGGTACAGCGTTGGTGGCGCAGCAGCTGGGCCAGGGCAATAAGCAAAAGGCGAACCATACCTTCACCACCATGGTGAGCTTTACCATTTTTCTGGGTGCGATCCTTACGGTGATCGGTATTGCCGTTATCCGCCCGGTGTGTGTGCTGCTGGGGGCTACCCCGGAAATGATAGAGGGCTGTGTGGTGTATGGGCGTGTTACCATTGCGTTTACCGCTGCCTTTATGCTGCAAAATGTTTTCCAGAGCTTTTTAGCGGCGGCGGAAAAGCCAAAGCTGGGACTTTTCGTCACTGTGGCGGCCGGCCTGACCAATGCCGTGCTGGATGCCGTGTTTATCGCGGGCTTTCGATGGGGGCTGGCAGGCGCGGCGCTGGCCACCGGCCTTGGACAAGTGGTGGGCGGTGTGCTGCCTCTTATCTACTTCCTGCGGACGAACGGCAGCCTGCTGCAGCTGGAGAAAAAGCCATCGCTGGAGATAAAACCGATCCTAAAGGCATGCGGCAACGGCTCCTCCGAGATGATGTCCAATATCGCTACCTCGCTGGTGAGTATGCTGTATAATTTTCAGCTGCTCAAGTACATCGGGGAGGATGGTGTTTCCGCCTATGGTGTGCTGATGTATGTGCAGTTTATCTTTATTGCCATTTCCATCGGGTATTCCATCGGCGCGGCGCCTATTGTCAGCTACCATTACGGTGCACAGGATCACACCGAGCTGAAAAATCTCCTGCGTAAAAGCGTGACGCTGGCCCTTACGGTGGGTGTGGCGCTGACAGCGTTGGCCATTGCAGCCGCGGCTCCCTTTGCTTATGTGTTTGTCGGATTTGATGAGAGCCTGTTTGCGCTGACGAAGCATGCGTTCCAGTTGTTTGCGTTTTCCTTCCTGCTGGCGGGCTTTAATATCTTCTGCTCCGGCTTCTTTACAGCGCTGGGCAACGGCGCTGTTTCGGCGCTTATCTCCTTTTTGCGTGTGCTGGTGTTCCAGGCATCCTCGGTTATCATTCTTCCGCTGTTTTTGGATATTGACGGTATTTGGTGGGCGATCACAGTTTCCGAGGTACTGGCGGCTATCGTTTCGGCGGTCTTTCTGCTGGCCAAGCGGCAGCGCTACCACTACTAAAGGCTGCGGCTGAAAATGTTTCACATGAAACATTTGTTCTTTTTGAAACGGATAATTACCCAAAAGAAAACCTCCGGAATCGGCATGATCCCGGAGGTTTTATATAGGGAAGAAAAAGAAGAGAGGAGATTACTTAGTGATTTTGCTTCAGGCGCTTATCCAGCTTGACCGAAAGGTGGGTGCCGATACTTTGGAACACCTGCACGATAACGATAAGTAGAATGACCGCCAGCAGCATGACCAAATATTTATAGCGGTAGTAGCCGTAGTTAATGGCAATCTTGCCCAGACCGCCGCCACCGACAATACCGCTCATGGCGGTGTAGCCTAAAATGGTGGTGATGGCGATGGTGGCATTGGAGATGAGGGAGGGCATCGCCTCCGGGATCATGACCTTAATGATGGTCTGCATGGGGGAAGCGCCCATACTGCGGGACATTTCAATGATATTGGGATTGAGCTCTCGCAGGCTGCTTTCCACCAGGCGGGCCACAAAGGGAAAGGCAGCCACGACCAGCGGCACAATGGAGGCAACGGTACCCACCGCGGTGCCTACAACGGCCCGGGTGAAGGGGAACAGCAGGATCATAAGGATAAGGAAGGGGACGGAACGCAGCAGATTGATGATGACATTGATGGTTTTCATCAGCCAGCCGGGCAGGGGGGCCAGGCCGCTCTTTTCGCCCACAACCAGGATGACACCCAGCGGCAGACCGATGACCACGGCAAAGAACATGGCCGCAATGGTGACATACAGCGTCTCCCAGAAGGCCAGCAGGAACTGCCCCTGAACAATGGAGAGTGTTTCCTGCAGTACCTCAGCGGAAAAGAGATTATTCAGCATACTGGGTCACCTCCTGGGCGGTAATATCGCCATCCTGTGTAAGATAGCCGATGGCACGGGCCAGATCGTCGTCTTTATCTTCAATGGAAAGCAGCATGGAGCCGTAGGTGCGGCCCTCGATGCTGCGGGTGGAAGCATAGGCAATGTTGGCTTCCACGCCGATCTCGGTGGCCATGCGGGCAATGATGGGCTTGCCGGTGGCATCGGCCCCATTGAACACCACACGAATGAGCCGGGAACCGGGCAGGGAACACAGCAGACTTTCCGGATTGCCCTCTGGGAAGACCAGCCGGCGGGCGGCTTCCGATTTGGGGTGGGAGAATACTGCACTAACTTCGCCCTGCTCCACCACTTGGCCTTCCTCCAAGATGGCCACATGACGGCAGGTGGATTCCACCACGCTCATCTGATGGGTGATGATAATGACGGTGATGCCAAGCTTTTGGTTGATCTCCCGGATGAGCTCCAGGATGGCATTGGTGGTCTTGGGATCGAGAGCACTGGTGGCTTCATCGCACAGCAGCACCTTGGGGTTGGTGGCCAACGCCCGCGCGATGGCGACACGCTGCTGCTGGCCGCCGGAAAGCTGGGCAGGGTAGGCCAAGGCTTTATCGCCCAGGCCCACCAGCTCCAGCAGTGACTGCGCCTTTTTGATGGCTTCGGCCTTTTTTACACCGGCCAGTTCCAATGGGAAGCAGATATTGCGCAGGCAGTTTTTCTGCATCAGCAGGTTGAAGCCTTGAAAGATCATGGTGATGCTTTGGCGCTCGGCTCGCAGCTCTTTTTCGGTCATTTTGGTCAAGTCCTTGCCATCAATGACCACGCTGCCGGCGGTAGGGCGTTCCAGCATATTGATGCAGCGCACTAGGGTGCTTTTGCCGGCACCGCTCATGCCGATGATTCCAAAGACATCGCCATCCGGGATGGAAAGAGAAACATCTTTGAGGGCCTCCACACTGCCATCCGTTAGGGAATAGGTCTTACACAGATTTTTGATCTCGATCATACTTTTTCAATCCCCAGTTCGTTTCAATTATTTAAGGGCATCCAGAGTGGATTGCTTGCCGCCGTAGAGGCCGAGAGGCTCCACATGGACGGAAAGAACAGAAACGATGTGAGTGCCGTTTTCGGCGTTGAAGTCATCGAGGTAAGGGGTGTGCTGGAAGTAGTTGGCCAGGACGGTGCCGTCCTCTACAACATTATTGGGGATAACATAGTCGCTGTACTCCTGGATATCCAGGGTGATGTCCTTCGCGGCCAGAATTTCCTTGGCAACAGCCAGGATCTCAGCGTGGGGAGCGGGGGAAGCGGCAACGGAGATAGTCTGACCGGCCAGAGCAGCGTAATCGAGGTCGGCATCATAGCCATCGCCGGGGTTTTCTACAACGGAGACAACGGAACCATCATACTTTTCGGTGATGTAATCGGCAACCTGCTTGCTGGAGAGGGCGGCGATGAGGGCCTTGACGAGGGGTTCATTTTCATTGCCTTCCTTTACCGCCAGGATATTGGCATAGGCAGAAGAGGAGCCTTCCAGTGCCAGGGCATCCTTGGTGGGATTGAGACCGGCGGAGATGGCGTAGTTGGAATTGATGACAGCATAGTCAACATCGGGCAGCAGGTTGGGCAGCTGGGCAGCCTCTACTTCGCTGAACTCAATGTTCTTGGGGTTTTCTACGATATCCAGAACGGTGGCGGTGATGCCGGCACCGTCCTTCAGCTTGATATAGCCCTGATCCTGCAGCAGCAGCAGCGCGCGGGCTTCATTGGTGGTGTCATTCGGGATAGCGATCTTGAGCTTGGTTTCGGTGGTGGCATTGTTGCCGCAGGCAGCCAGGGGCAGCAGCAGGCAAATGACGAGCAGAGCGGCCAGAACAGCTTTCAAAGTCTTTTTCATGGTAAATGTCCTTTCTTTTATCTTACAAGATATTTGGTTGTGGGTGAACGGAGCAGGGGCGGGAATAAGGTCACATTCGCCCCAGCAGGTGGTTCGCCCTTACCAGATCTTCGTAATACAGGTTCATGGGTGAGGTTCCTTTCGCTAAAGATATGGGTAAAACAAAAACCGGGTGACTTTCCGATGAAGTCTCCCGGTTAAAAACAAATGATGGCCGCGCCCATGGATGGCGCGATGTTTTTAATCTGTGATGATGGAGCTATCGGAAAAAGTTGCATCGGAAAAAGTGCGCATACCGCACATGCGCATCATCATAGCCATCATCATAAAGCAGTTCTTTTTCATTGCAGCTTTCTCCTTTCCTCCGTAGTCACAGCGTTGCTATCGCTTTAATGAGCTAATATTATCACCAGGCAGTGGGAAGTGTCAATAGTATTTTTGCAACAATCGATGCAAATGAGGGAGAGAAAACTGGCAAATATGACAAGAAACGCAGAATAAGCAGGTTGCTCTGGCGGCGAGAATTTTGCAAAGCAACCGGAATGTGATATACTATGGGGGACAAAAAGGGGGAGAATGTTATGACAGAAGAAACCATGTTGATGTTGGTGCCGGTGGCCGCTCTTGCCATTTTTGCAGTGGCGCTTTTATTTGCGGTGGGTTTTAGCAAAGGCGGTAAAGTGCTGGGAAAGCACAATAAAACGCTGCAAAAGATGATGGAAGAAGAGGAATGCTCCGCGGAAAAGGAGGATAGTACTTCCCCCGTGGCCCAAGAGGATAAATAAAGGGAAAAGCATAGCGGTTTTTTCCTTCGCGTTAAATTAGGGCTGTGATTGGTGATTTGAAGAAGGCAAGTGTTCCCCGTTGCTCCAAAAAAAGAGACGCCGGAAGGCGTCTCTTTTTTTGGAGCAGGCAACGGGAATCGAACCCGCCTCCGCGGCTTGGGAAGCCGCTATTCTACCGATGAACTATGCCTGCATTTATTTTTGAATGCTTATACATTTTACCGTGAAATGAGCCGGCAGTCAAGACCTTTTGCAGTAAAATATGCCGGCACCGCTTGACAAAATTTCGCAGGGGGCTATGATAGGTACATCACTACGCAAATATCGGAGGAAACCATTATGTCAATTCGGGAAGTGAAAGCATTCTTTGCCGCGCGGGGCATGGAAGATAAGGTGCTGGAGTTCGCAACCTCCAGCGCGACGGTGGAGTTGGCTGCACAGACGGTGGGCGTTATTCCTGCCCGCATTGCCAAGACGCTTTCTTTTATGACAGCGGAGGGACCGCTGCTGGTGGTAACGGCTGGGGACGCCAAAAGATAACCACAAATACAAGGAGACCTTTGGCTGCAAGGCCAAGATGCTGACCCCGGAGGAGGCTGTGGAGCGCATTGGTCACGCGGTGGGCGGGGTGTGCCCCTTTGCGGTAAAACCGGGGGTGAAAACCTGCCTGGATGTTTCATTGCAACGGTTTACTACGGTATTCCCGGCGTGCGGCAGCAGCAATAGTGCTATTGAACTGACCTGCGAGGAGCTGTATGAACTTTCCGAGGCGCTGGCTTGGGTGGATGTGTGCAAGGGCTGGCAAGATGCTGAATAAAAACATAAAGAGAACGACCCGTCACAGCATGTGCTGCGGCGGGCCGCTTTTTGTTATTCAACATCCAGTTCTGGGGGAACATCAATCTCATCCGAGACATATTTGCCGTTTTTCTTGCGCTGGCGTACACACTCAGTCAGCAGATATTCGATCTGCCCATTAACTGAGCGAAAGTCATCCTCTGCCCAGGCCGCAATGGCAGCGTACAGCTTGGGGGAAAGGCGCAGCGGCACCTGCTTTTTCTGGTTCTCGTTCATAATCAGTACAGGCTGCCGGAATTGACTACAGGCTGAGCATCGTGATTGCCGCACAGCACCACCAGCAGATTGCTGACCATAGCTGCCTTGCGTTCTTCGTCCAGCTCCACCATGCCGCTTTGGGAAAGGCGCTCCAGCGCCATTTCCACCATGCCTACTGCGCCGTCTACGATCATCTTGCGGGCATCAATGATGGCGGACGCCTGCTGGCGCTGCAGCATGACGGCTGCGATCTCGGTAGCGTAGGCCAGGTAGGTGATGCGGGCTTCAATGATCTCAATACCGGCTTCCGCCACCCGCTGCTGGATCTCATCGCGGATGCGGGCGGCAACGATCTCGCTGGAGCCGCGCAGGCTGCCGTCATCGGCAACGCCGTCGCCGGTGGTATCTACATTGGGAGCAACATCGTAGGGGTACAGACGCACGATATTGCGCAGGGCGCTATCGCACTGCAGGGAAAGGTATTCTTTGTAGTTATCCACATTAAAAACAGCCTTGGCGGTATCGATAATGCGCCAGGTGACAGCAATGCCGATCTCCACGGGATTGCCCAGGCAGTCATTGATCTTCTGGCGGTTATTGCTGAGGGTCATGATCTTGAGTGAGAGCTTTTTGCCGGTGGTGTCTACTTCAATGGAGGTGGTGTTATCGCCGGTGGTGGCCTTTACACCCAGTGTTTTGACATCGCCGCTCTGGCTCAGCCGTGTCTTGGCAGCAGGATTGACGCCGGTACAGAAGGGGTTGACATAGTAGTAGCCTTCACCTTTCAGGGTGCCATAGTAGTGGCCGAACAGGGTGAGCACTAAGGCTTCCTGCGGCTTGAGGATTTTAAGCCCCATCATGGGAATCCAGATAAAGCAAAGAATAACGATGCCGGGAAGAATGAGGGCAATTATATTGCGCATGGCTCCGATGACGACCATAACGATGGCTGCGGCCATGAGCAGCAGGAAGAATATAAGCATAGCCATGCCGTGCTTTTTATTGGTGAGGATTTTTTCAGTCATAGTTGTCACTCCTTTCTGTGATATCTTTATGATATCATAATGAGGTAAAATGTCAATAGGGGAAATAAAAAAAAGACCCGCTGCTGCGGATCTTTTTTCGATATCGGTGAAGGCTTACTCTGCGGCTTCATCCATAAGGCCAAATCCAGCGACCTCACTAACGGGCAGTGAGAATAGGATAGCGCCGGCTTCGCTATCAGGACCGGCATGATGCAGCACCGATTGCATAATGGCAGCCTTACGGTCGTTCTGTGCCACCATCAGAATCACTTCCTTTTCCGAAGCGATGGATACATTATAGAACTTTTTTGGATTCTGGCTGCCGGTGCCTTTGCCGTGCAGCACAGTGCCGCCAGTGGCGCCGGCCGCACGGGCCGCATTCATTACCTGGTCGGTACGGCCTTCATTGGCCACAATCACGATGAGTTCATATTTCCCATTGAGCTCGGGGGTATAGCGGGCGGGCTGCTGCTCGCCGTTATTCAGATATGCCAAGGTTTTTCCTCCTCCCACACTTTTGATCGGGATGGCAATGACAATGCCGTGCCCGGGGATACCGATGTAAAGCTGCTGCCGCATGTCTTTGATGAACTGCTGGGCCTTTTCGGAATTTGCCACCGTCATGATGATTCGCTTTTCAGTGGATTCGATTCCAAGAAGATCCAGCATGCTTTTGGCGGCGGTGCCGTGCCCCAGCATGGCTACGGTTTGGGGCAGGTCCAGTGCAGCGGCGATTTCACATACTCGCTCCATTGCGCCGGGATTGACAACAGAAATGAGGTAATTCATACCGGGTTCACCTCCCACAGCTCAATGATTTCATCATCTCCATACTGCTCGCGGGCAATCTCAGGCTCAGTGCGGCGGCTGTAAATAAAGCCGACCATCTGAATGGAGATTAGGGGCATCATGGCAACCATAGCAACGACGCCGAATGCATCGATGAGCGGATTGCCGCCCACAACGGTGGAGGCACCGATCATAAATTGCAACATAAAGGTGGCTGTCATGGGGCCGGAGGCCACACCGCCGGAGTCAAACGCAATGGCGGTGTAAAGATCGGGGACGAAGAAGGAAAGCCCCAAAGCGACGACATAGCCAGGAATGAGGAACCACATGATAGAGATGCCGGTAAGTACCCGCAGCATGGAAAAGCCCATGGCCAACGCAATGGCAATGGAAAGGCTAGTTTTGATGGCGCTGCCGGGAATAGTGCCGGCGCTGACCTCCTCGATTTGAGCCTCCAGTACTGCCACGGCGGGTTCCGCCGAGATGATGAACCAACCCAGCAGCATGGAAAGGGGAATGAGCAGCCAGCGCGTCCAGCCGTCAGCCAACTCGGCGCCCAGTACCTCGCCCAGGGTGGAGAACCCAACATTAACGCCAGTCAGGAACAGTACTAGTCCTACATATGTATACAGGATACCAATGACGATTTTGGCCAGATTACGGCGAGGCATATGCAAGGTAAGGAATTGGAATGCGAAGAAGATGACTACGATGGGCAGCAGTGCGATTGCCATTTCTCCCATGTATTTGGGCAGGTCATGCAGGTAGGCAGCCCCAATGGCGGAAGTATTGGCGAAGGAGGAAGTGGTGACCTCCAGTGTGCCGCTGCTTTCCGTATAGAAAAAGCTGAGAATGAGCACGGCCAGAATAGGCCCGATGGAGCAGAGCGCGACCAGACCGAAGCTGTCCGCTTCGGCACGGGCGTCGCTTCGTATGTAGGAAACACCGACGCCCAGCGCCAGAATAAAGGGAACGGTCATCGGGCCGGTGGTCACACCGCCGGAGTCAAACGCAACGCTTAAAAAATCCGGGGCGGCCAGGGAGGCCAGAATAAATACGATGCCGTAGAAGGCAATAAGCAGCCAGCGCAGCTTTACACC
>CDZA01029491.1_pt1 | contig 41152 bp, 27 predicted proteins | sample 554881 | NCBI WGS metagenome assembly CDZA01 (sample SAMEA3182082, study PRJEB8094) | gut metagenome | biome: human; feature: gut; material: Stool; isolation source: human stools | place: Canada | collected 2012-12-04
CCACATTAGAAAGCTAATAGGTTGGTGCACTTGAGACAAGTGCACCCCCTGATAAACTGCACCAACACAGCAAACTGCACCAACACAGCAAACTGTCCACATTAGAAAGCTAATAGGTTGGTGCACTTGAGACAAGTGCACCCCCTGATAAACTGCACCCTCTGAATTAGAAAGCCAATAGGTTGATGCACTTGAGACAAGTGCACCCCCTGATAAAGTGCACCCCCTGAATTACCTTGCTATCTCCTGCCACAGACGGTCTGCCGGCACTTCTGCCTCAACGCATATCTGTTCTTTCGATACGGGGTGGACGAACTCTACTCGGCGCGAGTGGAGCGAGATGCTTCCGTCGGGGTTGCTGCGCGGCGCGCCGTACTTCAGGTCGCCCTTTATCGGGCATCCCATGTGTGCCAGCTGACAGCGTATCTGATGATGTCTGCCGGTGAGCAGCGTCACTTCGAGCAGCATATAGTTGTCCGACACGGAGCGCACCTTGTATTTCAGTATAGCCTTCTTTGCGCCCGGCACTTCCTTAGCGTGGGCGTAGCTCTTGTTCTGGCGCTCGTTGCGCGTGAGCCAGTCGGTGAGCGTTCCTTCGGGCGCAATGTCGCGGCGCTTTGTTATCGCCCAGTATGTCTTGTGCACATCGCCCGTGCGGAACATGTCGTTCAGTCGCGACAGCGCCTTTGATGTCTTTGCGAAGACAACGAGTCCGCTCACGGGTCTGTCAAGTCGATGCACCACGCCGAGGAACACGTTTCCGGGCTTGTTATACTTCTCTTTGATATACTCCTTTACGATGTCGGATAGCGGTTTGTCGCCGGTCTTGTCGCCCTGCACTATCTCGCCGCTGCACTTGTTGACTATTATTATATGGTTGTCTTCGTAGACTACTTTCATTGTTTGCTTATTATAAAAAGACACAAAAAGGGTGCATCAAAATAGAAGTTAAAGGAAGTTGGGGCTCCCGATAAGTTCAGTTTTGAAACACCCTGATTATCGTAAAAAATCTGTTTGCAGACAGAATTACATGTTCATGCCGCCGTCTACCTGGATAACCTGGCCGCTAACGTACGATGACATGTCAGAAGCGAGGAACAAGCATACGTTTGCGATGTCTTCTGTCTGACCGCCGCGACGCAATGGAATCTTCTTCATCCAGTCCTTGCGTACGTCCTCAGGCAGCTGAGCTGTCATAGGTGTCTCGATGAAACCCGGAGCGATGGCGTTGGCGCGTACGCCCTTGGGGCCGAGCTCCTGAGCGATTGACTTAGCCAGACCGATCATACCAGCCTTAGAAGCCGAGTAGTTGCACTGGCCTGCGTTGCCGTGAACGCCTACTACAGACGACATGTTGATGATTGAACCGCTGCGCTGACGGAGCATGATCGGTGCACAAGCGTGGATGAAGTTGAACGCCGACTTGAGGTTCACGTTGAGCACTGCGTCCCACTGTGCCTCTGACATGCGGAGCATCAAGCCGTCCTTTGTGATGCCGGCGTTGTTCACCAGCACGTCGATAGAACCGAAATCTGCATGTATCTGCTTTACAACCTTGTCTGTCTCCTCGAAATCGGCAGCATTGCCTGCGTATGCACGACAAGTAACGCCCAGAGCCTCAATCTCCTTACGTGTAGCCTCAAGTCCGGCAGCCATGTCGTCGTTGAGCACGAGGTCGGTGAATGCGATGTTTGCGCCTTCAGAGGCGAACTTCATTGCGACAGCCTTTCCGATGCCGCGGGCTGCTCCCGTGACGAGGGCAGTCTTACCTGTTAATAATCCCATTTCTTTAATTATTTAATAAATAAAAAATTCTAATTGTTGAGTTTCTTGCCGAGCGCTCCGTACACCACCTTCGCCACGAGCGGCTTGCTGGCTTCTTCGGTGAGCCCGTGTCCGATGCGTCCGTAGATGAACGGCACTTCGAGACCTTTTATGCAGTAGTGGGTGATGTCGGCTACAAGGTTCACGTCGTCGATGTCGAACTCGCCGTCTGCCTTGCCGTCTTGATACACCTTGCTGAAGAGGTCTATCTCGTAGTCGTCGAACTTCTTGCGCACTTTCTCCACCATCCAGATGTTGCGGAAGAACTCGGCGCGCAGGTTGCCGTTGCGCACCACGGTCTCTCTGATCATGCTCAGATGGGTGTAGATAAGCTCTATCACCTTGTCAAGCGGGCGCATCTTCATGGCTGCCACCTCGTCGAGCTTGTCGCTCAGGCGTTCAAGCTCCGACTCTATCACAGCCGAATACACTTCCTCCTTGCTGTTGAAGTAGGTGTACAGCGTGCGGCGACCCTTGCCCGACGCCACGGCGATATCGTTCATCGTGGTGTTAGCCACGCCGCGCTTGGCGAAGAGCTGGCGCGCGATATCAATGAGTTTCTGGCGTGTCTTGGATATTGACATATTGAATGATTACCCCTTTCCTGTTTGTTATACCTATTATATATATGCGCTGCGCACCTGAGTGCACACGCCTTGTAGTGTGCTGCTTGCAGGCACGAAACGCTTGCACACACTACGTATTAATGTGCAAATTTACAGCATTAATTTCGAAAAAGCAAATAAATTCGACTTATTATGCTCTCTTTGTGTCTCATAGCGGCACATATCGCACAAATCTTGCGATTTATCACAAGTAAAGCCTATTAAAAAATAATAGGTACGCATGCGCACAATATTTTATTGTGGGTAAAACATCACGAAAAGTCACCGTCACCCGAACGCAATCCGATCGGACGGCGGACGGAATCTGATCGGACGGCGGACGGAATCCGATTGGACGGCGGACGCGAACGGTGGCACACTTAGGGGGTGCACTTGTCTCAAGTGCACCAACCGAGCAAGAATACGCCAACCGAGCAAGAGTTGCACCAAGCGAGCAAGAAGTGCGCCAAGCGAGCAAAAAATACACCAACCGAGTAAGAACTGCGCCCTCTGCGAGTGTGTCAAAACTAAAATATTTGGCAAATTGAATAGCAAACGGTTCTAATGCCGTAGTCTCCTACAGTTAGCCATTCATCACAATTCTATAGTTTTGGCACACCATCAGCCCCATATTATTAGTTTTACCGGACAGCAATATAATTACTCTGCAATAGGACATTTGGCTTTAACTTCTATAACTTCTTTAAATTCTTTGACTTCTTCAAACAATGTATAAAAAAGCTTAATATCACGGCGATAAGAACAAAGATAAGCGAATAATTGACTAATTTTGCAAGCGAAATAATTAAATAAACAAAAGAGAGTTATAGCAAATGTTAAACTGATGTGGTGCTTTTAAGGATAAAAGGCATCGCACGGCGTGTGCGCCTAAGCGAAGTAAAATAATAATAAGCACCGCAGGTTTACGTTTGAAGTTATGCAAATAAAAATAAACTAAAACAATAATTTATGAAGAAAAAAAAGTACAACCGACCTTTTGTCGAAGTATTGACGCTTGAGACAAGCGGAGGCATGATGAACCGAACCTCCGTTGACAAGGGTAATTCTGGAAATCCGCCAGTAATTAATTCTATGAAGCGTCCAGGCACAAATAGCTCTAAATGGGAGGACGACATTGACGAGGCTGTTGACGATTGCGATACAAGCGATTTTGGTTATTGCAATTAAACCCATCGATTTTTGTGGTGAACCCCATTGGCGTTCCCATTCTATTTTTGATTTTTCTATTAAACCTTTATTAATATGAATTTGTTATACACATTGGCGCTGACTTCCGTGTATATCTTCAACTCGCAGGGACAGTACCTCTCGGTGGGCAATGATGGCAAGCCAGTGCTTTCAAACAGACCGGTTGCGATGGATGTCACCGATGCAAACGAGATTCCATCAAAAAACGCCGATCGCAAGAACTTTAACGGCACAGACGTCAAATGGATATTGAAGTCGTCTGCCGACGGCACTTACACATTGGGCTATCAGGATAGCGACGCCTACTCTACTGCCTTTGTCTACACACTTGATGGCGCAATCGTCACTTCGTACGAGGAACCTGATGCGACTTTTGAGTCTGCACAGTGGAAGGTTTCTACAGAGGCTCCTAAGCAGCAGACAGTGACACTCGACGAGGCGCAAAACTATGTGCGTCCTACATTCACCGGATCTTATGTAGACGTCACTTTGAAGCGCAAACTTAACACAAACGAATGGAACACGCTTTGTATTCCCTTCCCTTTGTCTGCTGCACAGATTGCTGAACTTTGGGGCGCAGGTTCTAAGGTGGCTATACTCACCGGCGATTCTGAGACAAAACTCTTCTTCTCTACTTGCGACAACATTGAAGCAGGCAAGCCTTGCTTGTTAGATCCTAAGAATGTTAATGCTGATCACACTTATGAGATAAAAGACATCAAGGTTTCTACATGGGAGAACAACAGCGAACGTCAGTATGTCGCAGGAAAGACAAGAATGGTAGGCTTCTTCTCGCCGACAATGGTAAAGGAAGGCTCTTACGTTTTTGGTGATGCTAACAAGATGTATCATCTCGTTTCAGACATGAAAGCAAACGGCTTCCGTTGCTATTTCGAAGACGTCGCAGGTGCAAGCCGTGTGCTCACTTGGGGCATAGACGACAACACAACGGGCATTGACGGCACTTTCGTAACGCCGCAGGCTCCTAAGGTTGGCAATATATACACCGTTAACGGTCAGCTCGTGCGCCGCAACTCTACTGCTGCAGGTCTGGCTCCGGGCGTATACATCATGAACGGCATTAAACTCATAGTTAAATAAAAATATACGACCCTATGAAGACATATATAAAACATCATTTTGCTGCGATAATAACGCTGCTCGTACTCGCTGCGACACAGGCGTTCGCAGCGGAGACAAAAACAGTTCTGTGGGAGAAATACTCGCCTAATGGTGCGGAGTTCTCAAAAACTCAGACAATTGATTTCAGCAAGCAAAGCATTGAGGCGGAGATTGATCTTTCAACATGTAAAAACACAAATGAGAACGTCTTGTCTGTAGGAACAGGCATTGACGAATGGTATGGATATTATAACGTGCATCTGTACTATACTGCTTCAAGCAAATCACTCGAACTAAATTGGGTGAATCAAAATAATAATAGCGTACAAAATAAAATAACTCTTAGCAGTACCACACTTAATATAAAACTTAACAAAAATGGGCTTTATATTAACGGCGAACTTCAAGAGAAATACGATGGTACGGTTATGTTCTCACTTTTTGCACAAACAAGTATACAGATAGGTAGTACTCAGGGCGACACACGCTCATGGGCTACATACAAGTCTGTAAGCCTTGTGACAGAAGAAACCACTGGTGGCGGCACTAAGCCTTCAACAACACCATTCACAGCTCCCGTATACGGCTCTACATATTTTATTTGTCCAGCCGACTACCCGACAAGATGCTTCACCGTTACTACATCTAAAAATGATGAGCAGATTACTGTGACAACAAAGTCAGACAGCAACAACGGTCAGCAGTGGATAACAAAGCAAGGCAACTATTCTACAATGTACCCTTGGCATATTGTAAATGTGATGTCTTCTAAGGCTCTTGACATGGCAGGCAACAACACAAACGTAATGCCACTTCAGTGGACATCAGAAAACGATTATAACGGTGGACAAGCCAATGCCAATCAGGAGTGGGAATTCGAGGAGGTAGATGCTACAAATCATACATATAAGATTTACGCTTATACACAGAACAATACTTATTACCTCACATACGACGGAACAAACGGCGGCAAGCTTGGTCGTACAACAGATTCATCAAGCGCTACAGCCTTCGGCTTCATCAGCACAAACGGCACTTCTGGCGGTGGCACAACTTCTGGTGGCGGCACTGGTGGCAGCACAACATCTCCTAATCATGGTTCGTTCAGCGTTAGCTGGATAAGCAACCAGAACAAGGTGAGCGACTATAAGGAGGATGCACACGCTACATTCATCCCTTACGCTTCTGTAGAACAGATGAAGGCGGACGCTAAGCACTACGCAGAGCCTTGGCAGCAGCCCGACGAAAGCAAGGCTGAATATATCAACCTCAACGGAACTTGGAAGTTCAAGTATGTTCCTGGTACATCATCTGGTCCTGGCTCAAGCGATTTCTATGCAAAGGACTATAACGACAGCAGTTGGGACACCATCCGCGTGCCGCTCTCTTGGGAAATGGCAAACTACGGCAAACCGGTATACACCAACACTGCTTATCCGTTCCACAACAACGCTCCAAACGCAAACGTGGGTTGGACTCAATATGGCGTAGAAGACCACAACGCAACGGGCTTCTATCGCCGCACCATCACTATTCCTGAGAATTGGAAGGACAAGCGTGTGTTTGTACACTTCGACGGCGTATATAGCGCTGCCGTGGTATGGGTGAACGGCAAGTACGTAGGCTACTCGCAAGACTCTAACACCGACGCCGAGTTCGACATCACCGGCTTCGTAACTACCGGCGACAACCAGCTCTCGGTACGTGTTTATCGCTGGTGCGACGGTTCGTATCTCGAAGGTCAGGATATGTGGCACCTCTCTGGCATCCACCGCGACGTATATCTCGTGGCTACTCCGAAGGTGTTCGTGTCTGACCACTACATCACATCTTCGCTCAACAGCGAGGCTACAAGCGGCAGCATATCGGTGAAACTGGCTGTAGACAACCGCAACAACGTCTCTACAACCAAGACTCTGCTGGTGTCGTTGCTCGATGCTGACGGCAAGGAGATTGCGACCGGAACACAGACATACAGCGGAACATCAACAACAGAAAAGGCCATTATAATCAGCGGTCTCAGCAACCTGCATCCGTGGAGCGCTGAAGCCCCATATCTCTACACTGTCGTTGTAAGCCAAAAGGACGAAAACGGAGCAGAGGAAATGGCGTTCTCTACAAAGTATGGTTTCAAGACTGTAACAATCAGCAACAAACAACTGCTCGTCAACGGCAAGCGTATCTTCGTTAAGGGCGTGAACACTCAGGACACTCACCCTGAATATGGTCGTGCTATCGACATGGAGACAATGCTTAAGGACATCAAGATGATGAAGCAGGCTAACGTAAACACAATACGCACATCGCACTATCCGCGCCAGCCGAAGATGTACGCCATGATGGACGCATTTGGTATGTATTGTGTGAACGAGGCAAACGTGGAATGTCACGGCAACCAGGGATTGGCAAGCAACAGCAGCTGGCAGACAGCTATTAACGACCGTGAGGTGCGCATGGTGAAGCGCGACCGCAACCACCCGAGCGTTCTCTTCTGGTCGTTGGGTAACGAGTGTGGCGATGCAAGCGATTTCTCTTCTGCAAAAACAGAAATGAAGAAGTACGACAGCCGTCCTATCTTCTACTGCAACGAGGACCACAATGTCAGCTATTCAGACCTCCACTCTAACATGTACCCGACTGTCGATGCAACATCAAGCAAGTCGAATGGTGCTAACGGCAAGCCTTACTTTATCTGCGAGTATGCTCACGCTATGGGTCAGGCTGTAGGTAACTTAAAGGAATACTGGGATGTAATTGAAAGCAGCTCTGGCATCATCGGAGGTTGTATCTGGGACTGGGTAGACCAGTCGTTCTACGACCCTGCAAGGCTTGTTAACGGTGAGAAGAAGAGCAAAAACGGCTTCAACTATTGGGTTTCTGGATACGACTACAACACAGTCTCTGTGACTTATGGTTCTGATCCAACGGGTTTCCAGGGCAACTTCCTCAACAACGGTATCGTCACACCAGACCGCACATGGACTGGCAAGCTCTCTGAGGTGAAGAAGGTGTACCAGTATGTGAAGTTCAGCGACTTCAACGCTTCTGCTAAGTCTGTAAAGATTGAGAACAAGTATGCGTTTATGCCTATCTCGTCTGACAACTTCGAAATCGGCTATCGCGTGATGAAGGACGGATATTTGGTGGAGAACGGCAAGCTCGAAAGCTTCACAACTATCGACGCAGGTTCTTCTGCTACCGTAAATCTGCCAATAAAGACATCTGTTGAGGGCAGTGCAGAGTATCTCGTAAACGTAGAGTTGCGCGTAAAGAAGCCTACAAAGGCTAACGTTGCCGACTGGACATCATGGGCAGAGGAAGGCTACAGCATCGCTGACGCTCAGTTCTCGCTCTCTACACAGAACACATCTAACGGCACAGCCAAGGGCACTGACGGCACAATGGGATTCCCAGTGCTGCCAGACTACACTTCTGCAGGTGGCTCATTGAGCGTAAGCACTGATGGCTCTTGGACAAAGAAGACCTACACCGTTTCGGGTACAGACAACAACGGCAAGGCATATTCTATCGTATTCAACTCGTCTGGCAAGATGACCTCATGGACATACGACGGCAAGAGCCTTATCAACGCAGGTCCTGACTTCAACAGCTATCGCAAGGTGGACAACGACCGTAACTTCGTACCAACTTTCACTAATTCTACCAACATTAGTGTCAGCAGCGCCCTCAAAAAGAACGGCAATAATGCAACAATGACTGTAAAGGGAGGCTCAAGCTACACCACCGTCTATACATTCTACCCAGACGGCACTGTAGACATGAAGGTGACATTCTCATCAAGCAGTTCACTCGCCCGCATCGGCTTGGGCATGCAGTTTGCTTCTGGCTTCGAGAACGTAGAGTTCTATGCTCGCGGTCCTCGCTCCAACTACAGCGACCGCAAGACAGGTTCTTATCTCGGACGCTTCACCACGACGGTTGACGACATGGTGGACGAGATGATTCACCCGCAGACTTTCGGCGACCACGAGGACTTGCGTGAGCTGATTCTCACAAACAAGACCGAAGGCGTGCAGCTCGGCGTTAAGGTGGGCGGACGTGCTTCGTTCTCGCTCTCTCACTACGACGAGACTAAGTGGTGTATATTAGAGAAGTGGAATACATCAGCCGACACGATGTGGAACTCAAAGCTCCACTGGTACGACCTGACACGCAACCCGCAGGTTTACGCTCACTTCGACTATATGCAGCGCGGCTTGGGCAACAACTCTTGCGGTGGAGATGGTTGCCTTTCACAATATATGTGTCCATCTTCGGGCAGCCACACCTACACACTGCGCTTCAAGCCTCAGTCGGCAGAAAGCGTTAATGTGGTGGCAGAGTAAGTCTCCTAAAACATATTTATATATAAAGACTCTCCCAATAGGTAGCAGGCGAAAGCCTGAGCCTATCGGGAGAGTCTTTTTAAGTTTATATAACACTAATTCTGCGCCTCGTTTATAAGAAAACATGTATTTTCGCAGCGTTAACTTTTAAGCTACTAAAGAATGAAAACGACCGACTATCAACCTTTACTGGAACACATAAGAGAGGAGATTGAGATATACGCTAAAGAGGGCAAGCAGGCTGACTATATCCCGGCACTGGCGAATGTAGACCCTGACCAGTTCGGACTGTGCCTGCACATGCTTGACGGCAGGACATACAGCATCGGGGCTTCCGACGTGAAGTTCTCGATACAGAGCATCGCAAAGGTGTTCTCGCTCGCCATCGCTCTGAGCATCTTAGGCAAGGATCTGTGGACGCGCATCGGAAAGGAGCCGTCGGGATCGGCGTTCAACTCGCTTGTGCAACTGGAGTACGAGCATGGCAAGCCGCGCAATCCGTTCATCAACGCCGGCGCCTTGGTGACTGCCGACGTGATACTCTCGCATCTGGAGAACCCGAAGGAGTTCTTCCTGCGCTTCGTGCGCACCATCGCCGGCAACGATGACATCAACTTCTCGGAGGAGGTGGCGCAGTCGGAGCTGAGCTGCAGCTATCTGAACGCTTCCATCGCCTATCTGCTGAAGCATCACGGCAATCTGCATAACGACGTGAACGATGTGCTGCAGTTCTACAGCACTATCTGCTCGCTGGAGATGAGCTGCGAGGACCTCTCGCACGCTTTCATGGCGTTTGCAAAGAGCAACGAGCCGTTCTCGCATGCCGGCGTGAACCTGACGATCTCGAGGGTGAAGCGCATCAACGCCATCATGCAGACTTGCGGCTTCTACGACGAGGCGGGCGACTTCGCGTTCCTCGTGGGGCTGCCTGGCAAGAGTGGCGTGGGCGGCGGCATCGTGGCGCTCTATCCGTCGCGCTACTCGATAGCGGTGTGGAGTCCGAGACTCAACTCGAAGGGCAATTCTATCATGGGTATGAAGGCTCTGGAACTGTTCACGTCAGAAACGGAGGAATCAATATTCTGATGAAACAAACCGAAAATCGAAAGATTTTGACTAACTTTGCCAATCGGCAAAACGTGTATTAAAAGAGATAATGACAGAGAAGATTTATTATAAATTCATACAATTCGCCCTGGGCACGTACGATGGAAAGGAGTTTCTGGACGGGTCGGCGCTGAACGGTTTCGACTGGCAACGCTTCTACGCCTTCGCCAAGAAACAAACGCTGGTAGGAATCATCATGGAGGGCATATCGCGACTGCCGAAGGCGGTAGCACCCAAGCAGGGACTGCTTATGAACTGGTTCATGATGAGCCAGAATATAAGCCGCCAGAACATGATGTTGAACGCGGCGACGGCGGAGATATATAATAAAGTGAAGGCGGCGGGCTACGACTGCTGCATTCTGAAGGGTCAGGCGAACGCGGCTATGTACGCCAACCCTGCGGCGCGCACACCGGGCGATGTGGACATGTGGGTGGACGCGTCGCGCGAGGAGATAAGACAACTGGCGCAAACGCTGACCAAGGAGAACGGACGGATTGACGAGGAGAGCTACAACCACATTGCGCTCACGACGAACAATATATCGGTGGAGCTGCACTATACGCCGGGCTTCATGGCAAACTTCACGTACAACCGCCGCTTGCAGCAGTGGTTCCGCGAGAGCATCGACGCACAGTGTCGCAACATGATAGCACTGCCCGACGAGACGGGCGAGGTGGCTGCGCCTACTGCCGACTTCAACGCTGTCTACCAGCTCTACCATCTCTATCACCATTACTTCTACGAGGGCGTGGGACTGAGACAAGTGGTGGACTATTACTACGTAATTTTGAATTTTGAATTAGGAGTTTTGCGCTCGGCTCGTAGAGACGCTTGCCAGAGCAAGAATTGTCGCTTACGCGATGAGGAGTTGAAGAATTGTGAATTGGAAAGTCAAAACTCAAAATTGAATAATTCAAAATCGGCAAAGCCGACAATTCAAAATTCAAAATTCAAAACTCAAAACTCTCTGACTCGTCTCGGCTTATGGCACTTCGCCGGCGCAGTGATGTACGTGCTGCACGAGGTGTTGGGCTTGCCAGAGGAGAAGATGATTGCGCCGATGGACAAGAAACGCGGAGAGATGCTGCTCAACGACATCCTATGCGGCGGCAACTTCGGACATCACGACGAACGCCATGCCTGGGGCCGCGACACCTACGACGGCAACGGCTTCAAGCATGGCGCATTAGGCCACAACCTACTACGCCTCCACCGCGACCTGCGACTGCTAAGATACTATCCGTCGGAGGCGCTGAGCGAGCCGATATTCAGGCTGTGGCATTATTACTGGCGCTGGAAGATACACCAATTATAATGGAAGATGGCTGGAAGATAACCCACTTTTTAGAGTTATCTTCCAGCCTTTATTGCTCTCATCACCAACCCATTACACCATTCCTGGAAGATATGGCAGATTTTTTCACGTACTGGTTTATATATTAGACTCCTAAGGCCTAAACCTTAAAATAATCCTGCAACTCGACAACAGCCTCAGCATCGTGGTTGTCGAGGTCTTTTATTATCACGCCGTGCTCAAGCAGCGCGATGCGTGTAGATATCTCCGTGGTGTGCTGCAGGTTGTGGCTCGACACAATAACCGTAGCTCCCGTCTCCTTATTGTATTCAACAAGAATCTTCTTCAGCATATTCTGGCTGCGCGGGTCGAGGAAGTTGAACGGTTCGTCGAGAATAACCAGTTCGGGACGGTTGAGCAGCGCCGCTATGATGCCCACCTTGTGGCGATTGCCCGCAGAGAAGTCGCGTATGTACTTCTTCTGATTGAGTATCTCGCCGCCCATCAACGGCTCGAAGTAGACAAGGCGTTCGGCAATCTGCTCCTTCGTCATGCCCGACACACGACCGATGAAGTCGAAATATTCCTCCGCCGTGAGGAAGTCGATGAGGAAACCATCGTCGATGTACGCACCGGTATACGCTTTCCAGTCTTCGCTCAGCGCAGGATTGATTGGAGAGCCCCCTCCAACTCCCCCGTCGGGGGAGAGCTTGAGGCTGCTTGGAACAAGTTCAACGTCATCCGCAGACGGATGCATAGTAACAACACCCTCGTCCGCCTTCAGAAGGTCGAGCATAAGGCGGAAAAGCGTAGTCTTGCCGGCACCGTTGTTGCCCACAAGACCAAGAATATCACCGTTGTTGATGGTGAAACTTTCAATGTCCACGGCAGTGTTCGTGCCGAAGTGTTTCTCAAGATTACTGAGTTCTATTTTCATATACTTCTAATTATTTACATTCTAACTCTTGCTTCAGGAACTTCGCCGTGTAGCTTTCTTTGCATTCAGCCACTTCCTCCGGCGTTCCCTTTGCGAGCAAGCGTCCGCCACCGCGTCCACCTTCAGGTCCCATGTCGATGATATAGTCGGCGAGCTTTATCACGTCGAGGTTATGCTCGATGATAATCACCGTGTTGCCACGGTCGACCAGTTTCTCTATCACCTCCATCAGAATCTTTATGTCCTCGAAGTGCAGACCCGTTGTCGGTTCGTCGAGAATATAGAGCGTCTTGCCGGTGTCGCGCTTGCTGAGTTCGGTAGACAGCTTCACACGCTGACACTCGCCACCCGAGAGTGTCGTCGAAGGCTGACCCAACTTGATGTAACCCAAGCCCACCTCCTTCACGGTTTTTAATTTCTGCAGAATGTTAGGCACGTTCTCAAAGAACTCTACAGCCTGATTGAACGTCATATCGAGCACATCGGCGATGCTCTTTCCCTTGTAGCGCACCTCAAGCGTCTCACGATTGTAGCGCTTGCCGTGACACTCCTCGCACGGCACGAGCACATCCGGCAGAAAGTTCATCTCGATAGTGCGGTAGCCGCCGCCCTTGCATGTCTCGCAGCGTCCGCCCTTCACGTTGAACGAGAAGCGCCCTGGCTTGTAGCCGCGTATCTTCGCCTCGGGCAGATTGACGAACATGGCGCGTATGTCGTTGAACACGCCGGTATATGTAGCCGGATTGGAGCGCGGCGTGCGACCAATCGGCGACTGGTCTACGTTCACCACCTTGTCTATATTATCTATGCCCTCGATGCTGTCGTAGGGCATCGGCTTCTTCAGCGAACGGTAGAAGTGCTGCGAGAGAATAGGCTGCAATGTCTCGTTGATAAGCGTCGACTTGCCCGATCCGCTCACGCCCGTCACCACGATGAGCTTGCCCAGCGGAAACTCTACGTCAACATTCTTCAGGTTGTTGCCCTTCGCACCGCGTATCACGATGCTCTTGCCGTTGCCCTCGCGTCGCTTGGCAGGTATCTCTATCTTACGCACTCCGTTAAGGTAGTCGGCGGTGATAGTGTGCTCCTTCAGCATCTGAGCGGGCGTTCCCTGGAACACCACCTCGCCACCACGAATGCCCGCCTTCGGACCAATGTCAACGATATAGTCGGCGTTGAGCATCATGTCGCGGTCGTGTTCTACCACAACCACGGTGTTGCCCATGTCGCGCAGCTCCTTCAGCGAGTGGATAAGACGGTCGTTGTCGCGCTGATGCAGACCGATGCTCGGCTCGTCGAGGATGTAGAGCACGTTGACGAGCTGCGAACCGATCTGAGTGGCAAGGCGAATGCGCTGGCTCTCGCCGCCGGAAAGCGTAGCCGACTGGCGTGAGAGCGACAGATAGTCGAGACCCACGTCGAGCAGGAAGTTGATACGTGTCTTTATCTCCTTCAATATCTCCGTAGCGATAACCTTCTGACGAGAGTCGAGGTGGACTTCTGCCTCGTCTATCCACTGCTTGAGCTGCTGAATGTCCATCGCAGACAGCTCCGCAATGTTCTTGTCCCAGATGCGATAGGACAGCGCTTCGCGGTTAAGGCGTGCGCCGTGACACTCAGGACACTCAGCCATAGCGAGGAACTGGTCAGCCCATTTCTGTCCAGCCTGCGAGTCGTCGTTCTCCATGACGGTGCGCAGATACTTTATGACGCCGTCGAACGTGCAGAAGTAGTCGCTCGACGTGCGCACCACGTCCTTGCTGATGCGTATCGTTTCGAGCGAACCGTACAACACCTCGTTAAGCGTGTCCTCAGGTATCTCGCTCACCGGCGTCTTCAGCGTACATTCAGCCGCTTCAAGAATGGCGCCAATCTGCCAGAATATCATCTGATTCTTATACTTGCCCAGCGGAACAATGGCGCCCTCGTATATAGACAGCGAGTCGTCGGGGATGACCTTCTTCATGTCAATCTCGTTGACATAGCCCAAGCCCTTGCACTTGCTGCAGGCGCCTTCGGGCGAGTTGAACGAGAACATATTGGGTGCAGGGTCGCGGTAAGAGATGCCCGACGTAGGGCACATCAGTCGCTTTGAGAAGTTCTTTGCCACGCCCGTGTCCTTGTCGAGAATCATAATCTGTCCGTCACCCTCGCGCATTGCCGTAGCGACAGTCTTGCGCAGGCGGTCGTCGAAGCCGTCGCGCATCTGCATCTTGTCTATCACCACCTCAATGTTATGGTTCTTGTAGCGGTCGGTCTTCATGCCGCTTCTTATCTCCGTAATCTCGCCATCGATGCGCACGTAGAGATAGCCCTTACGACGAAGTGTCTCGAAGAGTTCGCGGTAGTGGCCCTTGCGCTGCCTTACGAGTGCCGCGAGTATGTATATGCGTTTGCCGGCATAGTTGGAGTTAATCATCTCGATGATGCGCTCCTCGGTATACTTCACCATCTTCTCGCCCGTAACGTAGCTGTAAGCCGTTCCGGCGCGAGCATAGAGCAGACGCAGATAGTCGTATATCTCGGTCGTTGTGCCCACGGTAGAGCGTGGATTCTTGTTAGTTGTCTTCTGTTCGATGGATATAACCGGACTCAGACCGGTTATGTTGTCGACATCGGGGCGCTCCATTCCGCCAAGGAAGTTGCGTGCGTATGCCGAGAACGTGTCGATGTATCGGCGCTGACCTTCGGCGTATATCGTGTCGAAGGCAAGCGACGACTTGCCCGATCCGCTCAGTCCGGTGATTACCGTTAGCGAGTCGCGTGGTATCTCCACGTCAATGTTCTTCAGGTTGTGGACGCGTGCGCCCCAAACGTTTATCTTTTCTCCCATAACGTTATTCCGTTGGATTCACCCCATTGCTTTCGGTATAGCCACGCAGCAGGTTCACGTCCTTCTTGATGTTATACTTTCTTCCGTCGGCTCCCTTCGCCTTCACGAGCACGAAGTAGACGCCCTGCTTCACATCCTTGCCGTTGAACTTGCCGTCCCATCCGCCCGCAGGGTCGTGCCATTCGTATATCTTCTGTCCCCAGCGGTTGAAGATGTAGGCGTCGAACTCCACGATGCTCTGGTAGTTGTTCTTGGCGCGATAGATGTCGTTGATGCCGTCGCCGTTGGGCGAGAAGGCATTGGGCATCTCGAGCTTGCTCTCCGATATCTGTATGGTTATCGGCTGTGCGTCCTGCCAGTAGTCCTTGGTGTAGGCTACGGTGTCGTTGCCGTTGATGAACGTGGCGTAGAGCACGATGCGGTGCGAACCCGCCTCGGTGAAGGTGTACTCGGTCTCTTCCTCGTAGCGCACGAGGTAGGGCTGTGTCTCTCCCTCCTTGGTGAAACGCCACTCGTAGTGGGGCGTGTACATGCCTACGTTTTCGGCATTGGCGTGGAACACCACGGTGAGCGGAGCCGAACCGGAATAGCTCGTGCCGGTCTCCTCGCCTTCGTCGGTGGTGAACGTAGCTTGCGGGTCGATTGTCGGCACCTCGTCGGCGTATGCCTGCAGCGTGGTGCAGAGAACCAACAATAAAAGTGTTCTGATATATCTCATTATCTACTCGTTTACTTATCGTCTTGTTTACTTGTCTACTCGTTTACTTGTAATGCAAAGTTAGTTATTATCTCGCACACAGCAAAACGCTGCTACCTATTTATAACGTTATTTATGAACAAAGATTTTTGCAAACAATATATTTTGTGTACTTTTGCAATGTTAATTTTAATAGAATAATAGAAATGAGACGTAGCATTAGAATTCTTTTCTTGTTTTGCGCCATGCTGCTGGCATCGTCGGTGGCGGCGCAGACGCCGAAGTGGCAAGACTTGTATAAGGTAAAGAAGAAAGACACGATATATGGCATCGCCCAGAAGTTCGGCATCACTATCGACGAGCTGATGCAGGCTAACCCCGACATGCAGAAGAACGACTATGTGCTGAAGAAGGGCGAGCAGCTGCTCATTCCGTTCCCGAAGCAGGTGCAGACCACTGCAGCAACAACAGCGCCGAAGGCTTCTGCAACACAGCAGCATGCGGCTAACACGGTGAACGTGGGCGTGATGCTGCCGCTGCACAACGTGGACGGCGACGGACAGCGCATGATAGAATACTACCGTGGCGTGCTCATGGCGTGCGACAGTCTGCGCAGTCAGGGCATCAACACCAACATCTTCGCTTGGAACCTGCATAAGGATGCCAGCGTGGCGCAGGTGCTTGCCGACGCCAACGCCAAGAACTGCGACCTTATCTTCGGTCCGCTCTACACCAAGCAGGTGAAGCCGATAGGCGACTTCTGCCGCAAGAACGGCATACGTCTCGTCATCCCGTTCTCTATCAACGGTGGCGACGTGGAGACCAACGACCATATCTTCCAGGTTTATCAGAGTCGTATGCTCACTGCCGAACTGTCTGTGAACGCGTTCATGGACCGCTTCAAGGATGCGCATCCGGTGTTTGTCGACTGCAACGACACAACAAGCGACAAGGGTGTGTTCACAGCCGCCCTACGCCGCCGTCTTGAGGCTGAGGGTATTGCGTACAACATAACCAACCTGAAGTCGTCGGAGCCGATGTTCGCCAAGGCGTTCAGCGCAAAGAAGCGCAATGTGGTGATTCTGAACACGGGTCGTTCGCCGCAGCTTAACTCTACGCTTGCGAAGCTGAACACGCTGCGCGCTTCTTACCCGAACATACAGATTGCGATGTACGGCTACAACGAATGGCTGATGTACAAGCGCGTATACCAGGACTACTATTACAAGTACGAGGCATACATCCCGACGGCTTACGTCTACAACGAGTCGGCGCCGGCTACAGCAAGTCTGGAGCGCCACTATCGCCAGTGGTTCAAGTCGGATATGCGTTTGGCTCTGCCGCGCTTCGCCCTCACGGGCTACGACCAGGCGCAGTTCTTCATCCGCGGCATAAACAAGTACGGCAAGCAGTTTAACGGCACTCCGCAGCAGAACACGTACAAGCCGCTGCAGACTCCGCTGAAGTTCAAGCGCGTGACGAACGGCGGCATGCAGAACAACTGCTTCGTGCTGCTCCACTACAAGCCGACACGCACGATAGAAACAATTACGTATTAAAGCCCCTCCCAACCCCTCCCCATCGGGGAGGGCTTGGCTGCTCTTCTTCGGCTTAGGAAGGCTTAAAGAGGCTTAGAAACAGAAAGGCTTAGAGAGGCTTAGAAAGGCTTAAAGAGGCTTAGAAAGGTTTAGAAAGGCTTAAAGAGAAAAAGAACAAATGATAAAGACAATAAGAAAAGCACTCCTCGCTCTGCTGCTGACGGCAGCCACGTGTGTAAACGCGCAGGTGGGCGACTACCGCAACGACCTTGCGCTCGGCTTCAACGGCGGCTTCGTGATGAGCAGCGTGAGTTTTGTGCCGAAGGTGACGCAGACACAACACCCGGGCTTCACCGCCGGTCTCTCGTTCAAATACACCTGCGAGAAATACTTCAAGACCTACTGCTCTGTGTATGCCGAGCTGAACTATGCGCGCATCGGTTGGAAGGAGAGTATTCTCGACGTCAACGACAAGCCCGTGATTAATCCTACTACGGGCGTGGCTGAGGCGTATCAGCGCGACATCAACTACATACAGCTGCCGGTGTTCGCTCACCTGGCATGGGGAAAGGAACGCAAGGGCTTGCAGTTCTTCGTACAGGCTGGTCCGCAGTTCGGCTATATGCTCAACGAGTCGACAAAGACCAACTTCACCATCGCCAACCGTAACACCACAGACCGCGCCAACCAGACTTGCGCGCAGGACACTATGGCTGTAGAGAACAAGTTCGACTACGGCATCGCTGCTGGCTTGGGCGTTGAGTGGCGCATACCGCGCGCAGGCAGTCTACTGCTCGAGGGCCGCTACTACTACGGCTTGGGCAACATCTACGGCGACTCGAAGCGCGACTACTTCGCACGTTCTAACCACTCGAACATCGTGGTGAAGCTCGCGTGGCTGTTTGATATACGTTAGGGGGTGCACTTGTCTCAAAACATTATTTAGGGGGTGCACCCCCTGAAGTTACTTCTTTAACTTCAATCCAGTCCACAAACACCACACAACCGCTATTCCGAAGAAGAATATGAAGACGTATGTTGCGGTGTTGTGCATGTATATTCTGCAGGTGTGCACTTCGAGCGCCGCGTTCCACAGCGACATGGGCAGGCGGCGCAGACTTTCGGGCTGCACAATCTTCGTGGTTCCATCATAGTAATCAGTCACAACCTCTGTGACTGATTTTTTTGTATCCATACCATTCGTACCTTTCTGACCGGCGGCGCAGACACGGAAGTCGGAGCTGTAGCCACTTATCGCCTTTTTGCCGAGCGGCGGACCCGGCTTCTTCGACACCTGTCTACCAGTGAAATAGTCGGTAGCCACGCCAGTGCGGCGGTTCCAGACGTGCATTCCGCCGAACGAACCGCAGAGCCACATGCCGTCCTCGCGCTGCTGCCACACGTTCAGCCCCATCACATTCTGCGGCGGAGCGTCCATGATGCGCGTCGGACGCGGCTTACTGATGTCGCTGCCCAACGAGAAATAGCCCTCGGAGGCGGACAGCAGCCAGTCGCCTACCCTACTGTCGTAGCGCACGAGGCGTAGTTTGTCGTGCCACGGGTTCTTACTTTTCTGCGTTGTGAACGGCAGCGTCGGTACCTTCGTCAGGGCGAGCGCCACCATCACCGGCGGACGCAGACACCAGCCCGTAGCACATATTAATATTGTGGCGACGATAGTCTTGCGCCCCACGAGATTGTGCCAGCGCAGCGTGTGCTTCATAGTGCTGCCCTTGCTCTGCCAGCGGCGTTTCGTCTTGCGCAGACAGAAGAAGGCGAAGCCCGTAACGATAAGCACTATGAGCACCACGGCGACAGCATCGACGACGAGCCGACCAACGGTGCCAAACAGTTCGCCGCTATGCAGCAGCCACACCGTGCGGAACGCCGTAGTGCGGTCTTTATAGTCGGGCGGCGCAGGCAGGTCGATGCGGCGGAACTGCGTGTAGGGCGACACGGCGATATAGGCGTGCGAACGGCTCAGCACGACGAGCGTGTCGCCGTGGGCAGCGATGTCAGTAAGCAGTTCGTCGGAGTCGGCTAAGGGCAGCGTTTCGGTGTGCCACTTGCCGTGCGCTCCGAAACGGTAGAGCGCCAACTGCGACACGGCGAAGAGTTGTTTTGCCGAGTTGCCGACGCTCACCACGTTGCGTATCTGACGGTAGTCGGCACCCGTGGGCAGTCCTTCGTTGAAGTCGGCTATATGCGCAGCGGTAGAATCGGTAAGGAAGATGCCCGACGCGCCATATATTAATATGTGTGAGTCGACGGGCAGCGTGCCGCGCAGCAATCCGCCGTTCCATTGGTTGTACTCGTAGCGCTGGGGCAGCAGCGTGCGCGACACGTTGATGTCGCTGATAAGCTGGCGGTGGTTGAGCAGGATGCCCGAGACGCAGAACATCAGCAGGAAGAAGCTGAGCACAAGTCCCAGCCATTTGTGGTGTTGTATGAGTTTTCGTTTGTTCATATTGTTTTGCTTTATGATGTGCTGTGCAGGGGGTGCAGTTAGGGGGTGCAGTTAGGGGGTGCAGTTAGGGGGTGCAGTTGTCTCAACTGCACCAATTAATATAATTGTGCATTCTACATTGTTAGTGCAGTTGAGACAACTGCACCCCCTAAACAAGTGTTTCCGTTTTGATATGCAAAGTTAAGAAGAAAGTCTTGTTTGTGCAATCCCTATTTGTTATGATTCTTCAACTTTTCTCACCGTTCGCGTTCGCCGTCCAATCGGATTCCGTCCGCCGTCCAATCAGATTCCGTTCGCCGTCCGATCAGATTCCGTACGCCGCCCGATCAGATTCCGTCCGCCGCCCGACGCACAACGACGGCTACATATCGCCCGAAAGCCTTCCATATAGCCCCGAAAAAGCCGCCGCAACTGAATAATTGCCATATTTTGTTACGAAAATGTTACATACATTTGGCTGATAGAATTATTCTTCTTAAATTTGTAAGTTGTGAAACCAATGCTATGAAATAATAACTTAATCAATAAAAACTCAATTATTTATGTTTGAAAATCAACCAAAAGGTCTGTGGGCATTAGCCTTGGCAAACACTGGTGAGCGCTTCGGCTACTACACCATGCTTGCTGTGTTCTTACTCTATTTGCAGGCTAACTTCGGTTTCCAAACCGGATTGGCAAGTACTATCTATTCAACCTTCCTGATGATGGTTTACTTCCTCCCCATCATCGGCGGTATCGCAGCCGACAAGTTTGGCTTTGGACGTATGGTTACCACCGGTATCTTCATCATGTTCATCGGCTATCTCGTGCTCTCGCTGCCTCTTGGCAAGGACACCGTTGCCATCGCTGCAATGGGCGCTTCGCTCATCCTCATCGCTCTCGGAACCGGTCTGTTCAAGGGCAACCTGCAGGTTATGGTAGGCCGTCTGTACGACGAGCCGAAGTATTCGCAGAACCGCGACTCGGGCTTCTCGCTCTTCTACATGGCTATCAACATCGGCGCCATGTTCGCTCCTACCGCAGCCATCAAGATTATGAAGTGGGCGCAGGATACTATGCACGTATCTGTAGAAGACTCTTACCACTTCGCGTTCGCCGTGGCTTGCGTATCGCTCATCGTTAGTATCGCCATCTACTATATCTTCAGCTTCACATACAAGCACGTGCTGGCTTCTGAGACAAAGAAGAAGGACGAGAAGACTCCGGCTAAGGAGGTGAACGAGCTTTCGCCGGCTGAGACAAAGGAGCGCATCGTGTGCCTCTGCCTCGTGTTCGCTGTGGTTATATTCTTCTGGATGGCGTTCCACCAGAACGGCAACACGCTGACACTCTTCGCTCGCGACTTCACGCAGAAGACTTCTGAGGGTCTGCAGTCGATGGCGTTCGACGTGACGAACCTCGTGGCTTGCATCTTCGTGGTGTACGGCAGCTTCGGTCTCGCTCAGAGCAAGACCGGCAAGGGCAAGGGCATCTCGTTCGGCGTAATCGTTGCAGCCATCGCCTTCCTCTTCTACAAGTACAACAACCTTGAGGGCGCTGTAGCGGTAGAGGCTCCTATCTTCCAGCAGTTCAACCCGTGCTACGTTGTAGCGCTGACACCGGTGAGCGTGGCTCTCTTCTCTTGGCTCAACAAGATCGGCAAGGAGCCGACATCGCCCGAGAAGATCGGTCTGGGTATGCTCGTTGCTGCTCTCGGCTTCGTATGGATGGCTGTAGGCTCTATGGGTCTTGAGTTGCCGCTCACACAGGGCGACCCGGCTACTGAAGGCACACGCGTAAGTGCAAACCTCCTCATCTCTACATACCTCATCCTCACCTTCGCAGAGCTTCTGCTCTCGCCGATCGGCATCTCGTTCGTAACCAAGGTGGCTCCTCCGAAGTATGCAGGTCTTATGATGGGTCTCTGGTTCGGCGCTACAGCTATCGGCAACCAGCTCGTTATGGTGCCGGGCATCATGTGGGGCAAGAACTTCAACCTCATTACTATCTGGGGTGTTCTCGCTGGCATCTGCCTCGTCTCTGCCCTCTTCATCTTCTCTATCATCAAGAAGCTGAACAAGGTTAGCTAATATCAGGGGGTGCAGTTGTCTCCGCTCGGCTTTGCCGCTTGCCAGAGCAAGAACTGCACCAATTGATATAATTGTGCATTCTACCTTGTTGCAATTGATATAATTGTGCATTCTACTTTGTTGGTGCAGTTGAGACAACTGCACCCCCTGAAAAAAATCGCCCACAAGCTCGATTGAGCTTGTGGGCGATTTTCTGTATTTATACCTTATATTATAAAGCGCTGTGTCTTCCCGGCGTAGCCAGCGTAATCACTTCGCAGTCTTTCATTGTGGCGCCGTCGATGGTGAGTCGGACGAGGGTGCGTTCGGTCTGCCAGCCTTGCAGTCCGGCGGCTCCGGGGTTGATATGCAGCAGTCCGAGCAGCGGGTCGTTCTTTATCTTCAGTATGTGCGAGTGTCCGCTGATGAAGAGTTTCGGCGGGCGCTCCATAATCTGCCGGCGTATACTCGGGTCGTACTTGCCAGGATAGCCGCCGATGTGCTTCATCAGCACCTCCACCTCCTCGCACTTGAAGCGCAACACCTCGGGGTACATAAGGCGCAGATCACCGCCGTCGCAGTTGCCGCAGACGGCACGCAGCGGGCGAAACTCTGCCAAGCGCTCCGCAAGCACCGTAGAGCAGATGTCGCCGCAATGCCATATCTCGTCGCACGGCTCGAAATACTTCAGATAGCGGTCGTCCCAGTAAGAGTGGGTGTCGCTGATTATACCTATCTTCTTCATCGTTTCATTCTCCTTCTTATGAATTCGGCAATGAACTCCTTCGTGCCTTCGGCTCCGAGGCGCGACGCATTGACGCAGAGGTCGTAGCTGGCGCTGGCGCCCCATGTCTTGCCCGAGTAGTAGTTGTAGTATGACGAACGCGTGCTCTCCTTGTCCTCTATCAGCTTGCGCGCCTCCTCAGCCGAGCAGTTGCGACGCTTGCAGATGTTGCTGATGCGGTCGTCGAGGTCGGCGGTGATAAACACCGTCACCATGTTCGGGTTGTCGCGCAGCACATAGTCGGCGCAGCGGCCCACGAACACGCACGACGACTCGTCGGCTGCCTTGCGTATGGCATCGCTCTGTATGCGGAACAGATTCTCCTGCGAGAGTCCGTTGTCGTAGAACGACGAGTCGGAGATGAACGGCACGTGCATGTGGAATATCTGGTCGAGGAAGCCTTTGCGCTCGTCGTTCTTCTCGAAGAACTCGGGGCTGAAGCCGCTCTCTTTGGCTGCAAGGCTGAGCACCTCGCGGTCGTAGAACTTGCAGCCGAACTCGTCGGCGAGCATCTTCGCTATCGTTCTGCCGCCGCTGCCAAGCTGGCGACCGACGCTGATTATCAGTTTATCGTTGTTCATATCTTTATGTCTTTAGTTGATGAATGTGGCTTTAGGTTAAATGGTACACTCGTCGGGCTGCGCCGTCTTGAACTTCTTTATGTACTTCGTGAGCAGCACTATTGCCACAACGAACGAGATGACGTCGCTGATAGGCTGCGCGAGCCACACGCCGTCGGTCTGGTAGAAGTTGGGCAGAACGAGCAGCGCCGGCAGGAAGAACAGAAGCTGGCGTGAGAGCGAGAGCAGCATGCTTATCTTCGCCTTGCCAATGCTCTGGAAGAAGCCCGTACTCGCCATCTGTGCGCCTACCAATGGGAAGGTGATCATGGTGAGGGTGATGGCGCGCTTGGAGATGCTGATGAGCGTCTGGTCGGAAGTGAACAGACGTGCGCACTCATAGGGCATCGACTGGGCTATTATCCAGCCCACGGTGGTGATGAGCACGGCGCCGGTCATGGTGCACTTCAGCACGCGCAGCAGACGGTCGTAGTTGCGTGCGCCGTAGTTGTAGCCCGCAATAGGGAACATGCCTTGGTTCATGCCCATGTTTATCATGATGAAGATGAACGATATCTTGTTAGTGATGCCGAACGCTCCTACAGCGAGGTCGCCGCCGTGGAAGGTGAGCGCCTTGTTGATGAAGATGATGACGATGCACGAGCAGGCGTTCATGGCGAACGGCGATATGCCTATGGCTATGATGTTCTTGATGATGTGCGACACGGGGCGGTAGATGCCGCGCTTGAAGTGGACGATGCACTGCGGATTGCTGAATATCCTAAGCTGCCAGCAGAGCACCGTGGCTTGCGCAATGATTGTGGCAAGGGCGGCTCCGCCTATACCCATGTGCAGCGGCCAGATGAATATCGGCGAGAGGATGGCGTTGAGCACTACCGTCATTATCGACGCCATCATAGCAGAGCGTGGCTTGGACGCCGCACGCAGTATGGCGTTCAGTCCGAAGAACATGTGAGAGATGGCGTTGCCGGCGAGTGTGATGACCATATACTCGCGTGCGTAGGGCAACGTGGCGTCGCTGGCGCCGAAGAAGCGCAATATAGGGTCGAGGAAGAGGAGCGATATGATGCTGAACGCAACGCCGATGATGACGTTAAGCGTGAACGCATTGCCGAACACACGCTCGGCTGTGGTGTAGTCTTTCTGTCCCAGCTTCACCGATATGCACGTAGAGGCACCTACGCCCACACCGGCTCCGAACGCCGCCGCGAGGTTCTGCAGGGGGAATGTAACGGCAAGGCCGCTGATGGCGAGTGCACCGCAGCCTTGTCCGATGAATATACTGTCTGTCATGTTGTAGAGCGACGCTGCCGTCATGGCAGCGATGGCGGGCAGAGCGTACTGCATCAGTAGCTTGCCCACGGGCTTTGTGCCCAGCTCAAGAGTAGCCTGTTTGCTGTTATCCATAAAAAACTATTGTGATGTGAGGGGTGTTTCTATTCGTTCACTACCCTTTTCTTACTCTCCGTAAATCTCCTTCAGCTTAGCCTCAAGCTGTTCGCCTCTAAGGTCGGCTGCGATGATCTTGCCCGTAGGGTCGACGAGGTAGCTCGCAGGGATGGCGCGTATGCCGTATACCTGACCAGCCTTGCTCTGCCAGCCCTTAAGGTCGGAGAGGTGTACCCAGTCGAGCTGCATGTCGGCGATTGCCTTCTTCCAGTTCTCGAGCTTGTTGTCGAACGAAAGACCAACGACGTTGAAGCCCTTCGACTTGTACTTCTCGTAGGCTGCCTTCACGTGCGGCATCTCAGCACGGCACGGACCGCACCATGAAGCCCAGAAGTCGATGAGCACGTAGTTGCCCTTGCCGCAATACTCTGAGAGTTTGTGCGGTTTGCCGTTCACATCGTTCTCGGTGAGGTCGGTGAAGGGCTTGCCGATGATGGTTGCCTTCTTGGCAAGCATGGCGAGATACTGGCGTGCGGGGGCAAGCGCCGGGTGCTTGGTGTAGGCGTACTTGTCGTTGAGTATCTCCTTCAGTTCGGGATACTCTACGTAGTACATCACGTTGCCGACGAACGCTACGGGGATGAGGTTGTCCTTGTTCTCCTTGATAATCTCGAGACAACGCAGCGATGCGCGCTCAGAGATGTCGTTCAGCTTCGGACCAAGCTCGTCGGCGAGCTTCTGCAACTCGGCTTCGCTCATGCCGCTCTGCTGTGCCTTCGTGAACTGTGCGTAGAGCGCCTGAGCCTCGTTGCTGATGGCGTCTATCTCGCGGTCGTAGGCGTTGAGCTTCGTGTTCTGCTCAGAACCGGTGAGCAGCTTCTTAGCAAGGTCGGCTACGAGAGGTGTGCCGTCGTTGATGAAGGCGCAGTAGTCTTGCTTGGTGATGGTGAGTCCGAGCAGGGCGTCCTTCTCAGCGTTGCCCTTCAGCGCGAACTTGCCGTCTTTCACGGTGGCGCTGTCTATGGGCGCCGGGCGACTGCCGTTAACATCCATTACATATACTTTACTGACGCCTTCGGGGCATGTGCCCTTGATGCTGTACTCAGTACTGGGGGTTGACTGTGCGCAGGCTGTCAGGGTGATGACAGCGAATGCGAGTGTTGACAGGATTGATCTCATGTGTGTATTAATTATTATGCGTTTTTATTATTATATAATTGTTGCAAATGTACTTATTTTATGTTGTAACGACAAATATTTTACTCTGCATTTTTTCTTTCTTCGCCGATGTGTTGTCCTACGACAATACCTTTTTACTCTTTTACTTTTTTACTTTTAAAAGCTCCCTGCCACGTGTCGAGTTCTTTCATTTTGTTCACGAGGCGGTTAGTGAACTCGTGGTTCTTTATTCCCCACTTCGGCGCTATAAGCATGTCGGCGGGCGACTGGCTCACGAAGCGCTCCACGATGATGTCGCTGCGCAGACGCTCGAGGTAGGCTATGCAGGTGTCGATATACTCGTCGGGCGTGAAGAGTTTGAAAGGCTGCTGCATGTATTCGTCGGCAAGTTGCGTGCCGCGGATAATCTGCAACTGGTGTATCTTCAGTATGTCGAGCTTCAGATCAGACACTATCGAGGCTTGGCGTATGTTCTCCTCACGGTCCTCGCCGGGCAGTCCGAGGATGATATGTCCGCCGGTGAGTATGCCGCGGTCGTGCGTCAGTTCAATGGCTCGTCGGCTGCACTCGAAGTCGTGCCCACGGTTGATGTGGCGCAGCGTGTCGTCGTTCACCGACTCTATGCCGTACTCCACGATGAGGAACGTGCGGCGATTCAGCTCCTCCAGATAGTCGAGCAACTCAGGGCTGATGCAGTCGGGACGGGTGCCAATCACCAGTCCAACCACGTCCTCAACTGCCAATGCCTCCTCGTAGCGGCACTTCAGCACGTCAAGAGGTGCGTAGGTGTTGCTGTACGCCTGAAAATAGGCAAGGTATTTCATGTCGGGATACTTGCGACGGAAGAACGCCTTCCCCTCCTCCATTTGCTGTGCAATCGACTTCGACGGCTGACAGTACGACGGATTGAACGTGCGGTTGTCGCAGAAGATGCAGCCGCCGTGCGATATCGTGCCGTCTCTGTTCGGGCAGGAGAAGCCGGCGTCCACCGAGATCTTCTGCACACGGAACGGAAAACGCTGACGTATCCACTGTCCGTAGTCGTTGTATGGTTTGTCTTTATATTGATTTGTCATTGTGGTTTATCGAATTATTGCAAGTTTCTTGTGCTTTTAATTGGCATGGTGCAGTTCTCCCCCACCAATTCTATGCAAAGTTACTCGAAATTACTTACATCACGATTATTTTTGTGTAATTGTTTTGCATTATTCACACCTTTTTTGTACTTTTACGACCACCAATTCTCTGTTTGCACCCTGACTGTTTCAGCCAGTCTTTCACATTATTAAATAAAAAACTAAACCTGTCTAAATTTTCAATCTCTGAGTTTTGACATCAAGCACAGATTATTATGAGAACGAAACACGATGTAAAATGGTTAGCTCATTACAATGAACTCCGTATTTATCTTGAGGAGCACCACCAGCTCCCCGACAAGAAACGTACAGAAAACCGCGCATTGCTCAACTGGTGGAAGTATAACAAAAAGCTGTTCAAGGCAGGACGGCTCACAGAAGAACGCCTAAAACTGCTGCATCAACTGAACGAACTGCGCCACAAGAAGATTCTCGAAATATAATTTTCAAGGCTTTCCTGCATCGCTTTTTAGCCTTTCAGCCATCGCTTTATAGCCTTTCAGCATTGTTTTCAGCCTTCCTGCATCGCTTTTTAGCTTTTCAGCATTGTTTTTTAGCCTTTTTGCATCATTTTCGAAAAATAATCGCAAAAATATTTGGAGGTTTCACAAAAAAGTCATACCTTTGCACTCGCAATTCAGAAATGCTTTTATTGCTAATCTGATTGCGATGGTTAATATCGCGGAGTGGAGCAGTTGGTAGCTCGCCAGGCTCATAACCTGGAGGTCGCATGTTCGAGTCCTGCCTCCGCAACTACAAATGGTCGAAATCCCTTTATACAAAGGGACTTCGACCATTAATCGTTTATGGGCGTTGCGGAGACTCGGACGGTAGCTCGGACGCTGATTGTTTAATAGCATTGGTTGCCATCTGGCGAACAATGTAAAAAAATGTACACTTCTGCGAAAAAACTTTTATCTGTAAGAGATATAGTAGGATATACTCTTCCGCGGTTACATACTGGCAAACACTGGTATGTAGACTTTTATGCTTATGACCCCATTATTGACGGGCTCCGTCGCAAGAAATATATGCTCGATGGCTACAAGCTAAAGGAGCGTAAGCACATCGCCACCGTGCTCATCACCAACCTCACGCAGCAGCTCACAGCCGGCTGGAACCCATTTGTCAATAATGATAAGGCACGTAGCTACACAACATGGGAAGCCGTGGTGAAGCGCTACACCGATTATCTGAAGGTGGCTGAGAAGAAGAGTATGATAAAGGCGAAGACGGCTACTGATTATCGCAGCCGTTTGGCGGTATTGCTCTCCTACATCGACGAGGCAAAGACCTGCATAAAGTACGTACACCAGTTTGACCGACTCCTTGTCATTGATTTTCTTGACTACATTGTGTTCGACAAGGAGCGGTCTGCCACGACTCGCAACAACTATCGCACATGGCTGTCAACCTTCGCCACGTGGCTTGTGGATAGGCAGTACATCACTGAGAACTTCGTTGAGAGTATCAAGATGATGAAGGAGACCGAGAAGTACCGCGACAGCATCAAGCCCGAGGATCTGCGGAGATTGAAGGAGTACACAAAGGAGAAGCGTCCGGCGTTCTACCTCGCTTGCCTGATGGAGTATTACACCTTTATCAGACCAGAAGAGCTGCGTCACATCAAGATAGGCGACATATCAATAAAGGAGCAGTGCATAACGATACCTGCAGAGGTGGCGAAGAACGGCAAGGAGCAGGCGGTAGCACTCAACGACACATTACTGAAGGTGATGATTGAGCAGGGCGTGTTCAGCCACCCGTCACAAGACTATCTCTTTGGCAAGCACATACGTCCGGGCAGTGAGCAGATAGCGGTGAACCGCTTTAGGCAAGAGTGGGTACGCGTCCGGAAAGCTCTCTGCTTCCCCGACACGTACCAGTTCTATAGCCTGAAGGACTCCGGAATTCGCGACCTCGCCAACGCCGAAGGCATTGTCGTAGCTCGCGACCAAGCGCGACACTCGGACATATCTGTTACCAATAGGTATCTGAAGAGTCCGAAGGTGGCGCACGAGAGTACAAAGCACTTTGTTGGCGACTTATAGTATCTCGTAGAAGTAGCCGGTCTTTATTTGGCTGACGCAACCATCTACGACCTCTGCCTCTATCTTCTGACAGACGAAGCGCCGACTGCGGAAGACATATATTTTCGAAGGATCGGGAATCTCGTCTGTCAGGAACTTGATGCAGCGCAGGTTGTGTGTATCTATATCTGGATGGGTAATATCCTTTCTCAGGTCTTCAGGTGATGAATACTGCAAGCGGTGGAGCTGGTGCAAATCCATCGACATAGCCTCCTTTGCTCCAGTCCAGTCTGGATATGCACGATGATCGACAAATGAAACGGGGAAATGGCAATACAAATTCGTATCGACGGGCATAAGACCACCCGGCACCTTGATGTTCTCGTAATACGAGCCTTTGCCTTCCATCATATAGAATTTCTCCGAACTCGTAAAAAAGACACTCATGGTCTTATCTGACTCTACGCTGTTCTCTTCTTGCGTATCTTCGGTCGCATCGCCTTCAATGGCTTCTTGTACTGAAGAATAAGGCTCTCCACCTTCGTCTTCATACGAGCCAGACGGCCCTGTATAGTCATCGGTTGCCGACGGACATACCACATAATGATTACCATCTACGACATCTGTTTTGTGCGACCGTTTTCTGCGGCTAATGCTTGCTGGTGCTATTTTAATCTCAATGGAGTCTGTAGAATCTGCATCGCGTACTATCGGGCTGAAAAAGCCGCATGGTACGAGCGACTCTGTTAGTTTGTCAGAATTCCATTTGTTGGGCCATTTTGCATAAACGAAGTAACCATCGGCTTGTGCGGCAAAAATCGTTTGTCGTTGTTCTTTTAATGGCATGAGCTTTAACGCCGCCCCCATTTCGTCACGATTTTTATAATATTTCGTTGCGTATATATGCTGCACGTTAAGTGGTATGCTATCGCGCCAAGAGCGACTTGTGGTATCATCAAACTTGTATTCAATATTCGAGGCATCAAGCAGATTTGCGCCATCATCGTCGAACTCGCAAGTGTACTCATCGAGGCATTCGTAAGCGACAGCTGCGGAGGAATAAAGTTCTTCTACAGGTACGACATTAACAGACTTTTTAATATCATCGAACAAGAATCTGACATTCAGCAATTTGCTAAGCTCCTCTAAGAACGTGTAAACCGACCAATGCGGTAAGGCCTCTTTGATCTTAAATGTCGGGTGCGCATTGACGATAAACATCCTGCGAAAATACGACCTATCAAAATTAAATGTATAGTCCCCATAGCCCTCATGCTTCAAGACCGTCTCCAGTACATATTGCAGGCGTGGTTGTATAGCCAGGCGCACCATTTCAACATACGTCGTAGGATTCCCGTCATTTAGATATGCGCCATGCTTATCTACCAAGACCTGTCTAAGATAGTAGATGTCATTGACGAACCGGCTATTCGCTTCGTCCCAAACCGGATTAAAAACGCCGGAGAAGCATGAAACCGTGGGGTTGTCTTTTAAGTTAATATAAACCATACCTGGCCGGTCTTTTAGGTGTACGGTTTTCTCAAATCGGCTATCGAGACCAAAAAGAGTATCATCATCCTCAAAATAGTCTATATCGTCAATGAAGTGTTTCTCGAAGGCAGAATTATACTTGATACGCGATTTGCCGCCAACAATTTGAAGTTTGACGGTTGTATCGCTAATAGAAGTGACAGTACCCTTACCCGATATGACGAGCCGATTATCCGCATATATCTTGCAATCATCGAACGACGACATGCGCTTCTTCACATCGAAGCGGTTTATGTGTTTGAAAAGAACCGCGTTTTGATGTATTGACATCGGGAATGAGATGTCGTAGGAATACTCGCCCGAATCCTGAACATAAGGGTTGTTATATGTTAACTTTATTTTGTCGGAGGTGGACGGGTAGCCCACCTCTCCGTTGATAGTGCAGTGTATCATATTATACTTTTGTGTTATGTATGCGATTTTAATTTATTGTAACGGTCGAGGTTCCTGGCGATGCCGAGTTCTCCGTCGATGTAACACTCCGCATGTATGCCCTGCGCGAGCACCAGCGATAGTTGGTCGATAACATCGCGAGCTTCGCCGAGGGTAGCATTCAGCTCTGAGTTGTCGGTGTTGACCGTCACCGATGGCGCAGACACCACCGTAGCACCACCCTGACCGAGCGAGCGCGATATGTCAGCTGCAGTAAGCGAACCGACCGTATTGTTGCGCTGCGCCTCGTCGATGAGCTGCAGAGCTGGCAGAACCTGCGGGTTGTTCACCGCATTGTGGTTAGCTACAAACTCGCCCTCGTGCACGATGCCCGCCTTGCGTCGATAGCTTGAACCGCCCGTAAAGCCACCCTCGTAGTAGCCAGCCTCCTGCGCTTGCTGCTGCTTTTTGATAGTGGCAATCTGCAGCATACCGGCAGCAACTGCAGTAGCAGCAGCTATAGGGGCGAGGATATGACCGACAATGGGTATTGCAGCTGCAGAGCTATAAGCATTGATGGCCGACTGAGCAGTCTGCGCTGTTGCTTGAGCTATCTGTATCACCATAGCGCGCTTGTTGGCCTTTTTCTTGGCCGCAGCAAGTTCTTTGTCGCGCTTCTCTTCGAGCCTTCTCTTTTTCTCAGAGTTATTGCCAGCTGCTTCTATCTGTTTTTCGTAGTTGGCATTAATGCGTGCCGTTTCGAGATCCGAGCAAGCCTGCGAATATGATGACACAGCCGACAACATAGTGTTCACCGTATTGAAAGCCTGCTGCATGATAGCCTTGCGTGCCTCTTCTTTGTTTCGCGCTATCTCCGTCATGCGCTCCTGGTACTGCTCGTAGGTAATGAGCTGTTGTTCGTACATGGCTTGCACAGCTGCCATTTGGCCACTCGCACTGTTTGCGTTGTCATATTGCGCCTCGAGTACCTTCATTTGTGCGTTCTTCTTATCCTCTTCATTTTGGCGTACGGACTCCAGTTCTTTGTCGAGTAACCACTTCTGTTCGTCGTACTCATCGCCTCCGTGCTCCTGAATGATGGCGAGACGGTCTCGATGATATTGTATCTCTGCCTCTTTTAGCTTCTCGTTATATTCCTTTTCGGTCAACAACCCTTGTGTGCGTTGCTGGAGAAGAGACATTTGTTCTGTGTTGTATGCACGCGTCTTTGCGTCAAGGCTCTCGGTCATCTGTCGCTCCTGAACATCAACAAGTCGTTCGCTCTCGGCGATAGCTGCATCTACCATCGATTGCTGTGTTTGTGTTGTGTCCTGGTTGTACTTTGTTTGGAGGTCTACAAGCTTAACATAATACTGTTGTTTCTTCTCATACATTCGCTTAGCATACTCGTCTTCGTCTATCTCTTTACGTTCGAGCTGCTGCTTGAGAGCCAGTTCATCGGTGTCAAGCGTATGCTTGAGTGCGGAGCTCTCTTTGTCGTACTTCTCTTTCTTTGGGTCTGTCTTAGTGGTATTGCTGTTGCCACCATTACCGCCGCCATTGCCGCCATAACCACCGGTGCCACCATTACCACCATTACCACCTGTACCACCACCATTTATGGTTAGATTGGAGAACGCTTTGCGTAAGCCCTCGTCGGAATTTATGAGCTTGGCAAGTTCGCGTTCTTGGGCATCCAAGACACGTAAACCGCTTTGTGCCGCCTTGAGAGCCTTTTCATGTGCGGCACGCTCGATAAGTTTGTTTGCAAGTTGTCTATTACCTTCAGTCACTTGTCCACTACCAAAACCGAATGATGAGAATTCTTTTCGTGACCGATATGCTTTGGGGTGAGCTTTTAGCTCTGCATTAACATACTTAATAATATTCACCTTGCGTCTCACCGTCTGTTTTAGCTCAAGCCTTTTCTTTGCTATTTCTTTCTTCTGCTCGTAGATGGCTTCTGCCATAGCAGCCTGGTCAAGCTTTTTTATGTAGTCATTGATGGCATTTGTATTCTCATTAAAAAGTTTGCCTTCTTTGGAGATTGAAGCATGGTAGTCCGGAATTATTTTTTGCAGTTCGGCAATAGCACTCCGTCGCTCTCCGATAGAGAATGCGTTTGAACGGATTATTTTAGTAAGCTGCTGCACGCGTGTCTTCTCGTCAATGTAGCTCTCTGCTACTCGCTTGTTAATGGCTTCTTGCTGCTTCTTTATTGCGTTGGCTTCTTTAACGCTTTGTAGGTTGTCATGTATAGCCTTTTTGTGCGCTTGCCAAGCCTTAACCGCAGAATACACAGCAACACCAACAACGGTAAGAACCATGGCAAGGGCAGCCCATGGGTTGGTGATACTCGCAAGTTTTGCCTTCTCCATAGCCAGTCTGTAGGCATCGGCACCGTACCTTAGTCTTGTATAGGTAAGTTGTAAGGCGGTAAGGGCTGCGTTGAGAAGTTTTGTAGTAGCCACAGTAGCGACCTTTATGGCATTACCGACCTTCTGTGCCGCCGACCATGCTTTCTCTTTTATCATTGTGACAGTGAGGACGTTGTTATAAAACAGCATGGTTGTTGCGAGTGCAGCCAAAACAACGATGTGTTTTGATACGTATTCTATAAGAACGTACAAGGTTTTTATGCCTATTGAAGTCAGAGATACGCTATATTTAGCAATGGGCATCAGTTTTTCACCGAGTTCGATGCACATGTCATCAAATTGTTTTTTCGCTTTATCGAGACCTGCCTGCACAGTGTTGTTCTGCACATTGAACTCATTGAGAACACTTGTACCATCTTTGTATGACTTCGTAGCTGTAGCTTGTGCCTCTCGCACTTGATCAAGATTAGAAGCCACTGATGATAGAACGCCCACAGCACGTGTACCCTCAAGTCCCATTTGCGAGAACATTGGTGCCAATTGGTCGAAGCCACCGCGATTAGACATTGCCTGTAGGAACTCTAATAATGCGCCATTCGCATCTGTCTTCAGCATGGTCGTGAATGTGCTCACCTCTACGCCAGCCAACTTTGCAAACTTCATCGGCTCCTGGAACATCTTAGTGATAAGTTGTGAGAAGACGGTAGAAGATGTAGCTTCGTCTTGCATATTTTGGTCGAGTGCCGAAGCGAGACCCATGATTTGCGCTTGTGTCATGCCTGCCTGACGGGCAACACCAGACAAGTCGGCAGTGAAGTCAACGATGTAACCGGCATTAGCTGAGGACGACTGCGCAAGATCGTTGACAGCAGAACCAGTGGCAAGCATAGCACCACGCAAGCCTTTTGTCTTATCCTCGCCAAACATCTGCGCCAACTTGCCAATCTTGGCAACAGCGTCATCGCCGAGGTCGTCGCCAAGTGCTACGTTGATTTTGTCACCACCATCGACAAACTCCTCTACCATTTCTCTATTGGTGATGCTAAGCCTACCTGCATCTTGAGCAAGTCTGTTCAGTTCACCGCGCGCTGTACGGGTGTTCATCTTCTTAAAACTCTCGTTCATCTCTTCAACCTCCCCGATGGCCTGCCCCGTATACTTAGTGACGTTGAACATCTCCTGGTTCATCGCGGCGTACTTATTGGTGCAGTCGCGTACAGTCGCAGATAAGCCAGTGACAGCTGCAAGACCTTGAGTGATAGCTCCCCAATTGGTGTTAAAGATATTGACGAATTTCGACCACTTGCTTTTTGTCAAATCTTGCTCAGCACCGACGGCTGCTATTTCTTTTTTTAGCGATTTCGCCTTTTCTGTCAGCTCGCGATACTCTTCGGTACCTCGATGCGTATTGGCGAGTTGCTCGTTTACGAGTTTAAGCGATGTCTCCAATTCAAGCGCAGTCGAACCGCTGATGTTTTTTAGAGTACGGTCTATCAGAGCGTTCTCCTGCTCAAAATTCTCAGCTCGCCGTGTTGCTTCAGCTATAGCCGTATTGTATTGGCTGAGAGTAGCCGATATAGGCTGCTTTAGTTCGTTAATGCGTGCCTTGCATCTTTCAAGGTGTTCTTCAAGTCGCTTGTAGTCCTCTGGATTTGTTGCCGACTTCATCTGCTGCTTGAGCACACGCGATACCTTTTCGATCTCGCCGATAGAAGCCGTCGAAAGATTTTGAAGCGTATTTATTGTATCGCTAACCCTCGATCTGTACGCATTTACATGATCTTCTGCTTTTCGTATCTCTTTGTTTATCTGCTTGATATCATTTACGGACGTGCCAGAATCTTTGAGGGCCTCGGCTTTCTTCTGCTTTAGATCGTCGAGAGTCTTTTTTAGTGCTGCCATCTCGTCTTTCGCTTGTTGTGCATTGAGCGTGACGATGGTCTCGAATGTTTGAGTTGTTGCCATAAAAAATGCTACTTTTGGTTTGTGAACCAAAAGTAGCACTTACATAAGACCTGAAAAAATACATTATTGTTGTTTGCTTTTATGAAGATCTTTTAAAAATTGATTAAACTCTTTTCTTTTAAGTTTATATTCCCTCCATTTTGCATCAATTTCAGCCGATTCTTGTTCTATTCTGCGCCTTTTTTCTCTAATTCTTTTTATTTTTTCATCGTGACTCAACGATGAAGAATAGCCATTATTTCTTTCTGCTAAGATTACAAAAAGGACTGATACTATCCAGCTGAAAATAAGTATTGCTAACATATTGCAGACGATTTAATTGGTTATACCGCAAATATACGCAAAATATTTGAGACTGCAAAGTATAGAGCCAAAATATTTTGGTATGCGTGGCGGAGCATCATCGTCGGCGATGTATCAGCCACAACAACAGCGACAGAACTACAAGCACCACCGCGCCGATAGTAAACTGCCCGACGTGCATCTGCGTGCGCTCCCACGTCGATAGCGTGCGCTCCACTGGTATGGGAAGGCGTGTTGTGTCGGTCTGGAGCATTGCTTTATATATAGTGTCGGTCTTCACGCTTATGCGGTCACGCCATCGCCACACGCTCTTCTGGCTATACACTGTATCACCAAGAGTGTAGTGTTCAACATACACCGAGTCGTGCAGCCGAAACGTGTCGGCTTTGTAGTTGGTCTTATACAGCGTGTCCGTCTTGTTAATCACTCGCTCTAACACAATAGGTTTCGGAGTTGTGCAGCTTGTCATAACAAGCAAGAGCACGTGCAGCATAGAGCCGATGACAATAGCGAAGCCGTAGCGACATATATCATCCCATTCAATACTCGGTAGCTTGTAACGCTTCCATTGATACACCTCACGCAGCACCATTACTGGCAGTGCAAGAACGCCTACGAATATAGACGCGATAAACCATCCGATAGCACCTTGTCGGTTTTGCTTGTTCTCGTCGTAGCCTTCATCGACTACATCGAGCTTGTCAGCCTTGTAAAAGACAAAGAGCATTGTCGCTCCTAAGACGATGCAGTTCAGTAACATTAATATTCCTCGTATATCCATATTCGTTAATTTTTATTGTTATCCATTGCTTCCTCAACCGCCTCGCCGATGTCTGCGTTCTTCCGCTTGATGAGTGCGATGATAAGGCGTTTCACGGAGAATGTGTTTTTTATGCCATGCAGGGCGCAAACGTGCCCGACGATACTATCTACCTCCCAGATGCACCCGAAGCCCAAGCCGATAGCCGCCGTTGTGACGTGGTTAGCCCAGCCCAGCGGTTCGAAGATAGCCAAGCCGAGCACGGAGCCGAGTATGAGGTATGTAACGTAGTCCACCGCCTTATTGCACGTTCTGCGCCCAGCTCTCGAAAAGCGGAAGTGTTCGTGCCTTTTAATGCTCTCCGACACACCGAACCAAAAATCGGCGACGATAAGAACGACGATAAGAACGAGCATCCAACGTAAATCGAACAGAGCGGTAAGCGCTTCCGTGCTCATGGTACCGACCACGAAAGCCTTACCTGTACTTGTAGTGATATTTCCTGCCATTTTATATTGTGTTTTCCGTGTTATTCGATTGTTATCCAAATCTGTTCTCCTCTTTCGTCAGCAGCCTTCAACTTCGCGAACACCTTGCGGAACGTTGCCGTTGAGTTCAGTACCTTACCGACGGCCTTGTTTTCTCCGACAAGGATGCAGCCATCCGTGTCCTTCGCTGTGTTGCCGCAGTGTATCAGCACACCTTGGTAGCCAGGTGTATTGCACAACCTTGGTAGTCTGCCCTTGCAGAAACGATACTGCGCCCGACCTCCGAACCTCGGCGATACCGTCTTCATGTCGACGAGGTATCTGCCCGTCGGAATTGCGGTTTCGCCCTTGATTTTAACTCCGCATATCTGCGCCACCGACATATTAGATGTCAGTCCTCTGTCCTTATCTTCAAGAGTGTCGCAGACATACTCGCCGTCGACGTACATCTTACCTATAGTGTAGGTGTCACGTCGTGCTATTCTCTTTACTTTTACTTCCATGATTTATGTTTTTAAGTCGTTAACTTCTGTTGGCTCGTCTTCAGAACTCAGCGTTGTAGTTTCTCCGTCAGTAGCCTCGTCGGCTGCCTTGCCACCTGCCAATACATCATATACTCCATTGAAGCCCGATAGCTTTCTGCCTACCCACTGTGCTTCTACTTTCGAGATGGTGCCGCTGCAGCCACATGTTAATATGACAGCCGTATTGTTGTATATAACGTTCTGCGGTGAACCGGAGGTGTTATCTTGCAAATAGCCACCTATCATATCGAACGCCTTTCCGCTTCTGTTGATAATGATGATATCCTGACCGTAGTATGGCAGCACGTCTCTAACGTCTTTTGCACTTAGGGCTGCGAACGTATGTTTCTTGTCTGATGAATAAAACGGTAACACTATTACTGGCGTTGCACCGAAAGAACTACCATCAACAATTTCTATAAAACTACCCGTTTTTGTAAAGTCAAAGCTTATATGTCCTTCACCGACATATTGATTTAAGATGTATTTATGTAAGTTTGCCGATGTTATTCTTGTTAGCTTCTTACACACAAATCCCTTAAACAGACCTTCATTGACATCCAGCTGTCCATTCTCGTTCACGCTCGCCGTCACCTCGCCGCTGTTGTTGCGTATCTCGAACTTATCCGCCGTTGCCGTTATCTTGCCGTTCTCGAGGTCTAAGCCAGTGCGCAGCAGCTTGGCTACAATGCCACTGTCCTCGACATATCCGTTTGTAGACTCTATCCAGTCGGTAGGCGTTGCACCCACCTCCAACTTCGGCATCGTCACCCACGCCTTTCCGCCTTGTATACAACGGATGAGGACATAATTAGGTATGCCAGTGCCATCCGAACGCCAATGTACCCAATAGCGCTTCCACTCGCTTGTGAGATAGAAGCGACGTCCGCCGTCGGCGTTGCTCGTTGTTGTATCGCGCTCGCTGTCCTCGGCGAATATGCTTAGATTAGATCCACTCCACATGAATGCGTCGATGCTGCCACTACCTTTTGCCATAAACGAGAACATATAGTCCTCACCTTTCTTGATGATAGAGCTAACGTTCCACTGCGCCATCTCAATGTATTTGGAAGCAGCGTTGGCATATATTACCGAGCATCCGTTGTTGTACGACTCGTTAGTGACTACCGAGGCATCCAAGCGCATCAGATTGCCGGCTTTGGCGAACGTGCGCGTATTGTCGAGAAGATTGCCACCGATGTAGTTGTAATCATAGGGCGAAGCACTCCAACCTACAAAGTCCTCCGCCGTGCCCTCTATGAGTATAGGGTGGGCGATATACGCCTGTGAGTTTGCGGTGGAGGAATCAGTTTTAAAGCAACTTACAGAAATCCACTCGTAAGGGGCATCCTTTGCAACGGTGAATGTGCGCTGATATAAATGCCAGCCCTCACTCGGAGTGACGGCATCAACACCTAAATTAGCTCTACCATTTGGGCCTGCATAACCCGCAGGGTCAGTTTTGTCTGTGGCTGAACCTTTCCATGTTGCTTCGGCTAAGAAATTCACACTAACAGACTTAGCTCGTGCCCAAAATGATACGGTGTACGTCTTGCCCTTCTCGACATGTATATTACCCAAACCGATACCGCCACTTCGCCATATAGGGCCAGCAACCTTCGCCTCAGGCAGGAATACTACATTAGCTCCTTCGTGTGACGATGTGCAGTATATTTTAGCTCGCACCAAGTCAGGGCCTAAGCCTTGTTTGCGGAAAGCAGAGCCTGTAAGGAGATTGCGTCGCTCGGCAAGAGTGCGGCCCACCTTCAGAGAGATCTCGCGTGCCGACTGCAGGATCTCAGAAGAGTATTGTTGTAGTGCAGAGCTTGTTTGCAGTGGCATACCGTCTACCTTATTCGTCAGTTCTGTGTACTTCGACTCCATCTTCTTCGCATCTGCCTTTAGTCCACCGAAGTACTTAGTATAGTCTAAGTGCCACGTTAGGCGCACGATGAACGTCTTGTCACCCACCACCACCGACACATCGACATAGCCATCGGTGTAGTACATAGTATTGCTACTGGCGTAGTATGTGCGTATGGAGTTGATACGAACCGATGTGCCAGACACACTTGCCGTGCAGTTAACAGGCGTTTTGATAGTAATAGAACTTGCGCTCACGACGGCACCACCCTTGCGGCACACTACTGTAGCATAGCCATAGGTGTTGATGCCGCCCGATGTTGTGCCGGACGGTACTCCGTCATCAGAAGTAGAGATGGTGATAGGTGCACCTTGAAGCTCAACAGTGTAAGCATCAGTGCCAGCAGTTCCCTTATCACCTTTGTCACCCTTATCACCTTTATCGCCCTTGTCGCCATCTTTCACAGCCACAATGGTTATCCAGCCACGTGCAAGTATTGTTGCCATATCTTTTCGTTTTTAGAAATAGGGTGAGGTGCCCTATTTAGACACCTCACAAGTAAATGTACCTCTCACTGCCACATCAGCGTTCGCCACCGTGACATACGGCTTTGTAGAAGCATTCACTGGACTTGATGTGCCGCTCCAGTTTGTTGCTACGCCGTTCGAGTTGTACTTAGTCCACTTGTACTGATATTTGCAGGCGTGAGTGCTGTCAGCCTTAACAGCGGTGCCGTCTTCGACCACCTTGCCATCCTTCCATAGACGTGCGAACAGCTCTGTAGACTGAGCACCATTGACAATTTTGTCGCCAGTGAGTGAGTAAACCTCTACGACATAAGGGTCGCTGGCATCGAAGAATGTGACAATGGCGTTAGCAGTATCAGCACCATCCTTCACCGTGCAGCGGAATGTCTGGAAGTTCAGCACATCGTCGGCATTCACATTCAGCGTGCTCACACCACCCGATGTAGTGACGTTGCCAGCAGCTACTGCACCCCAGGTGCCAGCACTAATATTGAGCACCTCCCACGTCATGCTTGTCATTGTAGTGTCTTGCACAGAGCCGCGGAAGAATTTAGCCACAGCACGCAATGGCTTGGAGTTGTTGGTAGAGTCGAAGGTGTTGCCGTCAGGAGTCTCTATCTGCACCGTCTGTAAAGCACCACCCGACTTCGCAAGGCTGATAGTCAGATAACCTCTGCACTCCGTGGTAGCTTTAGTCTCGGGGTCGGTATATGTACATGCCCACTCGATATTCTTCACGCTGCCATTCTTCGCAATGTTGCTGACGATGTTGAGCTGATACGACTTGCCGCTCACTGGTGTTGCTGCTGCGCCATCTACAGTCCACTTCCATTTGGTACAAGCCGCTGTTGGAGCTTGGTCGGTCGAGCTACCCGTCACATACACACGAGCTGTGATGACGTTAGGTGCACTCGTTGTGTAACTCGGAGCGTACACATCAGTATCAGGCGTGAAAATCTGAGTCTGACCCTGCGAAGCTTGCGTGAAACACTGAACGGCTTTGCCGTCGTTAAGGTCAACGATCGTGATTTGACCATTCGCTAATATTTTTGCCATAATTTCTTGTTTGTTTAAATTAATAATATCTAGTAACTATTCAGCGATAGCCTTGCACCTTAATCCGCGATTGAAATATACAGCAAAAAGACCTATAAAAAGACAAAATAAAGTGTCTATATTTCTTGCGTATGTGAGATATTTTTTGTACCTTTATACCTATGAAAGAGCAAGTTACGGACATATCAAAAGTACTGCAAGACATGACAGTAGAGATAAGGTTGATGCGTGAAAC
>CDZA01050000.1_pt1 | contig 39702 bp, 63 predicted proteins | sample 554881 | NCBI WGS metagenome assembly CDZA01 (sample SAMEA3182082, study PRJEB8094) | gut metagenome | biome: human; feature: gut; material: Stool; isolation source: human stools | place: Canada | collected 2012-12-04
GCTCCAGGCGCCGCGGTAGTTGTTGCGCGTCGGGCAGAGTGGGTTGTAGCAGATCCCGGAGCCTGCCCGCTGCGGGCCGCGGCCGAATTTTTTCTTCTTCGGTTCGGCTTTTGGCTTTTTGGCTGGATCCCTCTTGGTGGCGAGCGTGGCCGCGCGTTCTTTCCGGAAGCAGCCGCAGCTCTTTGCATGCCCGTTCCGGAGGTATCTGCCGTCCTTGCTGCAGATGGTCCCGCATTTACACCGGCAGATCCAGTGTGCCGTGTCTCCTTTTTTGCTGGTATCCCGCCCGATGACGTGCAAATATCCAAAGTCTGTGCCCGTCAGATCGACTACGTGTGACATTTCCATTCTCCTTTCGTCAGGGGCCGGTCTCCCGGCCCCTATGCAGGGCGGACTTGCACCGCCTGCGCCTGCGCGTCCCCCTGTCGCCGCAGACGAGCTGCCCTTGTCTGCTCAGACAGCTTTCCATAAGGAGGTAACACGATGCCGCCGGGCGATCCCGACACCCGGCGTGGGGTAACGTTTACAGTTCCCATCCGCGCGCACGTTCCACACGCGCTTTTTATCCCCGGCCCGCGGGCTTGAGGTGTCGCGGGCCGGGTGCAGAGCCGGGGTGATCCTCCCGCAGCCGTCTCATGGCGGAGCGGCCGCGGCCAAAGTCCGAAAAAATATGGTCCCCGGCTGATTGCTGACATCAATCCTCGGGCTGGCTGATGTCTTTGTGCCGCAGCCCGTCGGCGTTCTCGGTCAGCGGCAGCGCCTGCCGCCGCGCGTGCTCATCCGGGCTCCAGCCGCACCGTGCGCAAAGATCCGGCGCGAGCTTTGCATACGGACAGGCATTTCCCTGCTTCGGCAGCCCGCATGCCTCGCGCGGGCTGCTCTCGTTTTTTTCTGACATGTCAGACCTCCTGGATCTCGATCCCGAATTTGGACCGCATGAATTTCCGGTTCCGCAAATATTCTTTGGTCCGCGTTGCGGTCGACTTCACGTCCTCGACGACCAGCTTTCCGCCGAATCGGTAGGAAAAGTCCGCCGTGTACCGCACTGCGCGAATGCGCTCACCGGTCTCTGTCACATAAGATTCCTGCAGCGTGAATTGCGGCTGCAACCGCAGATCGGAGATGATCCCGGCCCGCAGCATCACCATCAGCTCGTCATAGCGCCTGGCTTCCTTCCGGCTGTCGAAGCGCAGCTCGCCGCGCGTATCCTTCCGGCTGCCGTACTTCGTCTTCCCATGGCTCTCCTTGTGAAGGGGAGCTGGCGCCGCAGCGCCTGAGCGGTCGAGCTTCTGCCTTGCATAAAGCTCCCGCATCCTCGGCGGCATGTCCGCCATGGATTCAAACCGCAGCCCGCTCATTCTGTAACTCCGTTTGTTCGCAGTTTTCCGGCTGTGCATCCAAAATCTGCGTGATGATACTCTCCAACTGTTCTGCAGCACGCATATCCCTCGCACCACGCTGCATACTTACTGTACCTGCAGTCCTTGCACCGCACCACCTCCGCAACGTCGGCGGCGGGCTGACGCAGCAGGAGCGTTTTTACCCGCGTAGGCGTCCAGTTCGGATTGTGAGCGTTGCTGGCTTCAAAATCTTTCAGCGCCGCCTCGCGGCTGATGTATTCTTCAGGCATGGTTTACCTCCCTCAACCAAAGTTCACTTGCCTTCATCTCTCCCGCATGGAATGCAGATTCCTTCGTTATTCCGCCCTCGTCTATTTTCTTCCGCAGCAGCTTCGCATACAGGGTGATTGTCAGCGTATCCTCTACCACACCGGCGTTTGTCTTCCAGCGCGGCTTTGCTGTCAGCCCCCAGTTTGCATGGTTCCGGCTCGTGCCGATGGACATGAGGATCTTTCTTGCACGTTTTCTGGTCATGTCGCGCCCTCCATTTCCCGCAAAGCCTTCTTGGCTTCCTCGCTGGTGAAAAATACGGTTTTTCCTATGGAACTTTCCACGCACGGGCAGAACGGGTACGTTTCAATGTCCCACCGTCCCTGTATTGCGAAGTATTTCATGCTCCCGACTCGGTGCTCGAAGATTTCTCCGGCAAACACTCTGTATAATTTATCGCCCACCTTGCACGGCTTCACTACCACGCGCCCGTCCTTGTCGGCCTCGGCAAGCTCTACAAGCCTGCTGATTGGCGTATTGTTAAGCGTTTCGAGATCAACCATGTGCTTTGCGGCCATCGCAAGCTTAACCGTTTCCACTGCTTCCGGTTCAATCCCCGTGTCCTCGTAGGCCGCTAGGCGCAGAAACCGCTCCTCTGTGATATCCCGAGGATACCCGTTTGCAAGGTGGCGCTCGTACTCTTCTCGCTGCGCGTCAGCTTTGCATTTATTTGTCAGTCGTTCCATGTCTCTTCCTCCACATACCGCCAGCTCTGCGGCGGGCGGGTGATTGGCCTGGGTTTTGCCTTGAGCGCTACCTCTACCTCATTTTGCACAGCGTAAAATTCCCTCAGTTCGCGCGGGGTGTCGTAAATCCTGAGGTTGGATATGTGCCAGCCGAAGTTAATGTTGCTGATCTCATCGCACAGAAATTCCCCGATGACTTTGCCATTTCCGCATTTGTAGATGTAGCACTTAAACGGCGTATCCATCTTCGGGCGCGTCTTGCGCACCTCGATAGTCTTCTGCCCTTCCATGACCTTCTGGCACCACTTCGGGCGGATGCTGATCAAAACAGCTTTACTCATGCTGTGCCCTCCATCGTCTTCCCCCATGCGGCCAACTGGGCGCGGATGGCTGCGCAGAGCTTTCCGACCTTGTCCTCGTCCTCAATGCGGCTGACAGCCTGCGTCAGTTGGTTGAATGCCGCCTGCCACTGGCTGAAATGCAGGTGCGCGGCCGTCACGTCCTTGTCGGACATGGCAAGTTTTCTGCGCAGATCCTCGATCTCTCCGGTCAGGCGCTCCTTTTCCGCGTCCGAAGAGGCGGCTTCCGCCATTGCCTTTGCCGCCGACAGCTGCTGTCTCAGGTTCTCCGCCTCCTTGCGGACGCGTTCGATCTCCTGTTCGGTCTTTGTGGTCTGCTTCCGCCATTCGTCGGTTTTCTTGCGCAGCTCCGTCTCTGCCTGTGCCCGGACCTTGGCCTCGGCGTCCCGGATCGCCTGCTCGTCGCGCTGGACGGCGACCTCGACCTGGCGCTTCCGAAGCGCTTCGAGCTCCTCCGCCATGCGGCAGGCCTCGTCCTTTGCGGCGGTCAGCTCATCTTCCATGCCGCGCAGCTTCTCATAGGCCGCCTCGGCCTCTTTTTTCGCGTTCTCGGCGCGGAGGGAATCGCTGTTTGCCTGCCGCATGGCGCTTTCACGTTCCCGCCGGGCGGTATCGCGTTCTTTGATCGCTTTTTCCAGATCCCGGGCGGAAAGATTCTCCGCATCGACCGCTTCGGCGAATTCCTCGCGCTCGTCTTCCGGCACGGCCAAAAGCCGCAAAGCATTGGAAATACTGAGATTTTGCAACGTTGACGATTCTGGCACAGCCCCGAAAATGCCGATCTGTTCCGCGCCGTATTCGTTGAATACGCGCATGAATCTGGTCGCGGTCGCCTGGGAAAACTCCGTGTTATCCTTCAGCCACGCGCCCCAGCCGCCATACGGGACCATGCTCTTTGCGGCCTCCAGCCGCCGGCCGATCTCGACGCCATAGTAAAGCGTCATGGTCTTTGCCTGCCGGGTCAGCTCCCGGATCTCCGCCCCAAGCCGTTCGGGGGATACTGTCAGATTCTTCTCACTCATGCCGCAGCCTCCTTTTTCTGTTTCTTTCCGGCGATCTTCAGCTGCCGGACGTGTTCGAGCCATCGGCCTACGAATTCCTGCACTTCCTTTGTCGGCGGGCAGTTGCGTATGCCGTGGTTCTGGATCTCCTTCAGCGTCTTCAGCTCGACCTGCAGGGTGTACCACGGCTTATCCGGCGCATCCGCGCGGCGGATGAAGAAAATGCAGCTGTCTCCGCGCGCCACGGTCGCGCCGTAGGTTCCGACGCAGTGGTGCAGGGCGCTACCCTCGTCGATCAATTCTTCCTCCGTGCGCACGGGCCGGATGCAGATCTCGCCGTCAGCCCAGGCCCACGCCTCCAGAGGCGCGACGACATTCTCGAACGCCGGACGGCGCTTCTCAATCTCCGCCTGTTTCCTGCGCTTTTCCTCTTCGTTCTTCGCGATCCGCTCCGCTTCCACGAGCCGGTCGTGCTCACGCTTGAGGCTTTTCGGGAGCTGGACGTGCTCATCCCGCAGGTCAAGCCCTGCGTGCCGGGCCATGTTCCAGTAGTCCAGCAGCGTTGTGATGTCGGACTCTTGCCGTTCCAGATACCGCAGGCAGCGCATGACGGTCAGCCGGCCGCGCAGCAGCTGCATGTTTTTGCCGCCTGCGGCGTTCGGCAGCAATGCTTTTTCGCTGCACAGCTTGTTCAGATCGTAGATCTGCAGCTTTTTCAGCAGCGTCCAGTCCTCCGGCAGCCGTACCGGCTCAAATGCCCGCACCATCTTGTATTTTGCAAGATCGTCCTGCGTCCATTTCTCCCGGACGCAGCGCGCGAATTCCTGCTTGTCGAGGCCCAGCATCCGGGCCGGGCGCTTCTGCTTCCAGTCGATCCATTCCAGCTTCGCGCTGTGCCCGCCGCAGTAGTCCCAGCTCTGCGTATCCCGCATGATCGCCTTTGCAACCATGCCCCCGCAGCCCTGCACAATCAGATTCTCGATGTTCCGGTGCTTCTGCCATAGGCGCAGATACGCAACGGGCCGCGCCTCGTCTCCGGCCGCTTTCAGGTATTGGAGCATAGCCGAATTTTCGATGGTCGTTCCGGAGAGATCTTCCGCTTTGCGGAACCAGTTTTCATCCAGCGTCTTGCCCCACCTGTCGTCGCAGCGCTTCACCTGCCGCCAGCGGTCAAAATAATGGATCGTGTTCAGGCACTTCTGATAGCCTGTCAGCCGGACGGTCTTTTTCTGCTCAAATACATACGCCTCATACGGCCACATCCGGTATTCCTTCCGCGCGTCCTTTCCGATGTTCCGCTCCGCCCGCCAGCCCAGCAGGACGAATTTCTCTACCAGCTTCCACGGTTCGCAGAAATAGACGTTGTCGTCGATCCCGGCCCTTGACAGCTGCCCGATGTGCTTTGCCCGGAGCTCCGCTCCGCACTGCGGACACTGGAGCTTGTCTTCCGGGCCGATCTGCATGACGCCGTTTATAAATCCGAACGGCGCCCAACCCTTGCCGCAGTCCGCGCCTCTGACCTTCTCAGCGATCCAGCTGTTGCAGCAGGCCGTGCAGGTCACGGACACAGCGTTTTCCCGTATGCCGGTCAGCGGATCGCGATAATATGTATCCCGGTAGATCGCGTACTCTGTTTTGAATTTCGTCCGGATGCACCAGTCCAGCGCACCCTCGGACGGCTGCCTCGGCAGCCGCTCCTCATAATCGATCTGTTCGCTCATCCGAAGAAATCCTCCAGATTCACGATGTTCTCTGCCGGCGCCGGAGGCGCGGCAGGTTCCGGTTTCGGCGCGGCCGTCTGCTCCGGCAGGCCGAAGTATTTGCGGATGGTCTTCTCGGCCTCCGGGCCGGTGCAGCAGCTCCCGTTTTTTCTCGCAAATGCCCGGATGTTGGCCTCGCAGCCCTTGAGGCTCATGCCGCCGTGCTTCAGATCGTTCAGCACCAGCTTTGCCGCCGCCTCATCCGGCGCGATCATCTCCAGCAGCTGCTCGCCGCACATCCACACCGGGCCGCGCGGCCCCTGCTGCTTGCGTATGATCTCCGTTACCTCTTGCAAATATGGATTTTTCATGCTATACTCTCCTTGTACTTGATTTTCACAGAGAAGCGCAGGCTTCTCCGCCCTCGACCGGTTCCAGCCGGACGAGGGCATTTTTTATCCGAACATTCTGTCCGGCTGATAGCCAAGCTTGGCCACGCTGGCCGTCTGGTGATATTCCTGCCGCTTGAAGCTGTATCCCCAGCGTTTAGCCGCCCAGAACAGGGCCGCTGTCTTGTCTGCCGCGTGAACGGTCAGCTGGCGGCCCGCGTAGCTGACCACGAAGTAGCTTTTTCCGGCATACCCGGGCTGCTCGACGATCTCCTGGCGCCGCGGCGCCCGCTCGCCTGGGTAATCGATGCTATTTCGCAATGTGTTTGCGCCTCCTTATCTGGTTGTCGGCATGGACCATCTGCTTTCCCGCTGCAAGATCGGGCTGCAGGCTGTCCCTGTCGCGGTGGTTGACGTCGTAGATGTGGTTCCGGATGCTCTCATATAGCGTCCAGGTGCAGCCCCCGGCGCGGCATGTGCCGCTTCTGTCCGGGCAGTTCCTGCCGCAGGGCGGCGGGATGGGCCGCATGCGCGGCGCAAAGTAATTCACTCCGCTTCCTCCTGTACGTGCTGCAGCCAGGCCGCGAGCGTTTGCAGCGCCGTCTCGCGCTGCAGCAGGTCTTCGACCGTGTCCCGGTCGACGCGCGGCATGCTCTGCAGGATCTCCCGGTCATTGGCGCAGTCATCGGCAAAAGCCAAAACGGCGTCGATGATGTCGGCCAGCTGATCCGGCCGGAGCTCGACCGGGATCTTTGGCTCGTCCTTCACCGGCTTCACAGGATCCCGTAGGTTGTCAGGCCCAACGCGATCGCGCCGGTCGCGACGCAGGCGTCGGTCATCTCTGCGTACCCGGCGATCACCGCCAGCACAAAGGCCGCGCCGCCCAGCCACACGCAGCATGTCTTTGCCACGCGCCGCATGGCCTCCCGGTACCGCAGCTCCTCCAGCAGTCGCTCCTGCCGCTCTCTGGTCTCTTCCTCCGGCTCATACCCGAGCCGTTCTGCAAGATTGGTTCTCATTCTGCCAACTCCTTCATCCATACCGGGCTGTCCTCCTGGTTCACGCAGCAGCGCATGGTTTTCTTGAATTCCTCGCCTATTCCCTGCTGGCAGAACGCGGCATAAAATATGTTCAGGATTCGCGCGGCAGCAGCGCTCAGTTCCAGCGCGCTGCCGGATAGCGCAGATACCGTTTTTTTGCCGTCCATGCCGATCTCGACGTGTAGCTTCCCGTTATCCATTGTTTTCCTCCTTCGTCTCCTGCATCCGCCTGACGAGCCGCGCCAGACGGGCGTTTTGTGTCACGAGCTTCTGCGCGTCCAGGTCAAGCCCCTTGCGTTTCAGCCCGTTAATGATCTGCGCCGCCTGGCACTCACACACCATCGCCGCTTCGATCAGATCGTGCAGCTCCTGCGCATCCAGCGTCAGGGTGTAGGTCTTTACCTTCGCCATAATATCGACTCCTATGTACGCGCCTTGCGGCGCGTTTAATTGCTGGCCGCGGGCAGACGCCCTTCGGCTGCGGCCCGCTCGAGGATCTGCCACGCCACGCGGCGGGCGGCCTGCCGGTTGGCCTCTTTCTGCTCCGGCGTCAGGCGACGCAGGTAGTTGTCGGCGATATACGCCGTGCAGTTTGGGAAATGATACTCGGCCACGATGTGCGGCTCTTCGTCCGCGATCGGGTCATACGGCTTTCTCATTGGTCAGCCTCCTTTCGGCGCTAGTTTTTCCAGATTTTACAGTCTTACGCTTTTTACCCTTGTTCGGTCCCCGCCCACGTGGTAAGATGTGGGCAGGTGGTGATTTTATGACAAATAAACAATTCAAAATCTGTGCCGTGGTCGTCCGCAAACACAGACTCGGCGATATTCTCGCCGTTTTCCCGCAGTATAACTACCTCACGCTGCAAGATGCACTTCCGCCGCGCGCTTTGGACTTCTCCGACGCCAGCTTTGATGATGACACCCTCGTCACGCTCAGCCCGCTCATGCAGGAGGCGTTCGATCACGCCTGCCGGAAGCTCCTGACGACCACCATCACACTTCTGTTGGCTGCCGCCGGTGTGCTCGTCTCGATTCTCAAGCCCTGATGGCCACGATCAGCGCGGCCAGCGCGACGATCATATTGACGATGGCGTTCCACAGCGCTTCGCGCCTGCGGTCCTGCAGGTCTTCCCGCCGCCATTCTTCCAGACGGCGTTCGAAGTCTTCCATGTTCACGCCTCCTTCCGCTCGTCTTTCTTGCTCTCCTGCGCCAGCATCATGCCGTAGGCGATATCGCTCAGTCGCTGGAGCTGTTCGTCGGTCAGATTCCCGGACTGTTTTTTCAGGTAGTCCATGACCTGCTTTTCCTTCTCGGACATTGTTCTCACCTCGCGTTGTCACTTTGTTTGCTTTGTTTGTTGACCTTGTAAACACAATATAGCACCGTAAAGCTCACATGTCAACACCCTTTCGAAAAAAAATCTAAAAATATGTTGACTGTGTAAACAAGACGTGCTATTATACAAATGCAAAAAGGAGGTGGCGTGATGAATGAACGGATCAAGCAGGTTCGTCAATCCGCTGGTCTAACGCAGTTGCAATTCGCTGAGCGTCTTGGTCTCTCTCGCAATTTTATTGCTATGATGGAGACCGGAGGCCGAGATCCTAGTGATCGTACGATCTCAGACATTTGCCGTGAGTTTAACATCAACGAGGACTGGCTTCGCACTGGTAACGGAGAGATGTCGCGTAAGCTTACACGCAGCCAAGAAATTGCCGAATTTATGGGCGATTTTATGAATGAGCCGGATGATTCCCCCCGCAAGCGCTTTATTTCAGTGCTCAGCAAGCTCAGCGTTGACGAATGGCAGCTGCTCGCCGAGATCGCAAAAAAAATGGCCGAGGACGAATGACCGCCCTCGGCTCTTTTTTCTCTATGCGACCAGCCCGCGTAGGAAGCGCCAGACCAGATCGAGTTGTTCCGTCGTCGCAAGCCGCAGCATGCGGCGGATGTCCTGCAGGTAAAAACTTCGCGTCATTCTATCCGTTCCCCCATTCTTCCACAAAAATACCGTTCATTTTTTGTTCACTTTCCCGGTTGTGCTTTCCTCGGCGGTGGCTTACAATATTTGTATGTTCCTTTTCCTGACTCGCATGATTATATTAGAACATACGTTCGTTAATTACAATTATGAGAGTCTACAAAAAATTACATATAATTTTGTGAGTGGTAGCTATGGATGTCAATAAGCGTCTCCCCAATGCATGGACGGAGGTCTGGGATTTTCAGCTAGCCGGTTCCTCTTTTAAGGCCTCGGATGGCTCATACCGGCAGACCTCACTCCGTCGAGCATTCAAGAAACAAGAGAATCTCGAGCCCGTTCTCGTTGAGCTTGAGCGATATGAGTATGATGGAGCTCCTGCGTATCGTGTCTATTTTGATGACCGTGAAGTTGGCAACATCCCAAAAGATGTTGCAGCTGAGCTTTCTCGGATGGAGGATAGCGGATACACCGTCTTCGGCGATGACTGCGAAGTCTACGGGGGCCCTGACGACGATTTCCCAGACAAGAAATTTGGTGCTCGCGTGTATGTCAGACTGCGTCGCAAAATTACGGAATCCGAACGGCAAGATGAGCTGTCAAGGCTTGCACGTAAAGCTGCAGAAACGACTTCTGATTCTGGTTTCCCACGTGCCGACAGCACCGGAGGCAATGAGTCCCACGCTCCAGAGCCCTCGGAAAAACGCCCCCGCAAAAAGTCAAAATGGAAAACCGTTTTGATCGTGATCGGCATTATCTGGCTCGTCGCCGTTATCCCGCAGATCATCAATGCAGCCATCGGTGCCCGTGACTTTAAAAACTCACCTCCAGAGATGCAAGCTTCCGCGCAGGCCGTGTCTGAGCGCCTTGCTTCTGATGATTCTACTGTTTCCTCCGCCCCTGTGCAGGAGCCAGAGCCCGCTCCCGTGGAGGAAACGTTTATTCCGCCTGACCCCATCACCTACACCGGCAGCGGCGACGACTACTTCGATATTTCCCCGTTTGACTCGCTTTACTATTTCCGAATCACCGGCAATACCGAAGCTTGTCATTTCTCCGTGACTGGCTACGATGCATCCGGAAATTATACGGAGCTTTTTGTGAACACAACGGATTACTATGACGGCTATGTCCTTGACCCCGAGCAGGATACGCGGACGCTCGAAGTTGATGCGGAAGGCCCGTGGACCATTGAGATTGTTTCCCTTTACACGGCCCCAGTTCTTCCGGTCGGCGAGACATACAGCGGCATTGATGACGCGGTTTTGCTCCTGCCGTCTGATTGTCGGTCTGCGATCATCAACGGAAATACGATGTCCCGCTATTTTTCGGTCATTACCTACGGCAGCGGGTTTGATCTCCTTGTCAACACGGTTGACCCCTACAGCGGCACTGTCCGCATTGACCCAGGTGCCACCGTCATGACCGTTCACGCCGTCGGCGGCTGGTCCATCTCGCTGCAATGATCTGAGGTTCGCCCGCGCCGCTGGCCGAACAACGGCGCGGGCTTTTGCTTGCGCAGGCGACCGGGAGCCGTCTGTACCTTTAGGGTAGCCTGTCCACGGTAGTCTTGTAAAGATATGACAGTTGCTTTTTGCAGTCAGACGTCTTGCTTTTTTGGGGGAATGACACGTTTTGAATGAAAAATTATCTGATTTGTGCCGTGAGCAGAAGCAGACGATCACTCCGCACAAAACAAATCAGGACGTCGCCGAAAATACCGACCTTTCCGTCGGCACCGTCTCCCAGTTCTTTCGCGGCGACATCAAAAATCCGTCCGTTTACACGGTCGGCCCGATCTGCCGGGAGATGGGCGTTTCTATGGATGAGTATTTCGGCATTCCGCATGATGAGCCTGCCGAGTCTTCCGATGCCGAAAAACTCCGCGCCGAGAACGCGGCGCTTCGTGTGCAGCTTGCCCAGCAGCAGAAGTCCCTGCGCATGCACCGACTTGTGACTCTCATCCTCTTGGGTATTCTTTTGCTGTGTGTCCTTGCGCTTTTGGCCGACGTGCTCAGCCCATCGATCGGCTGGATCCGCGCATAAATCAAACCGCCCCGGCCCAGCGCCGGAGCGGTATCCGTATAACCTTTTGCCCTTGTGGCGAGAATCTGCTTATGAAATTTACATCTACCTGGAAAATCGCCGACCCGCTCGCGCAGTACATCATTTACCTGCGCAAGTCCCGGAAGGACATGGAGGCCGAAGCTCTCGGCCAGACCGACACGCTCAAACGGCACCGGGCCGCGCTTTTGTCGCTGTCCGAAAGCCGTGGGCTGAACGTCGTGGAGATCTGCGAGGAAGTCGTGACCGGCGACTCCATTGCCGTCCGGCCAGAGGTGCAGAAGGTCCTGCAGCTCGTCGAGACCGGGAACTACGCGGGCGTCATCGTCATGGAGGTTGAGCGTCTGGCGCGCGGCGACACCATCGACCAGGGCATTATTGCCCAGACCTTTAAATACTCCGACACCCGCATCATCACGCCGAACAAGACCTACGACCCGAACAACGAGATGGACGAGGAATACTTTGAGTTCGGCCTCTTTATGTCCCGGCGCGAGTACAACACCATCAAGCGCCGCCTGTCGCGCGGCAAGGAGGCGTCTCTGCGTGAGGGCAAATGGATCTCCGGCAAGACACCCTTCGGCTGGCTGCGCGAGAAGCTGCCGAATGACAAGGGCTACAAACTCGTCCCGCACCCGGAGCAGGCACCCGTCCTGCAGCAGATCTACAACTGGTACACCGGCGATGGCTGCGCGCGCATCGGCGCGAAGGCGATCTCCACGCGGCTGAACAGCCTCGGCGTCCCTACCAACTCTGGCAGCCTCTGGCGCGCGGACTCTGTGCTGGATATCCTGCGCAATCCGGCAAACGCCGGATGGATCAAATCCGGCGGCAGGCCAGAGACAAAGCGCATCGTTGACGGCTCCGTCGTCGTCAGCCGTCCCCGCACCCGGCAGGAGGATCTGAAGCTTTATAAAGGGCTGCACAACGGCCTGATCTCGCAGGAGCAGTACGACAAGGCCGTCGCTCTGAGCTATTCCAGCGCCAGCCCGCGCGGCAAGGGCGCATGGGGGACCGTGACGAGCCTCGCCGGGCTCGTCCGCTGCGACCAGTGCGGCCGCGTGATGGTTCGCCGTCCGTCGTCCGGCAACCGCCGCGATACGCTCCTTTGTCCCTCCTACGGCTGCACGACCGTCAGCGCGTGGTATGATGATGTGGAGGACGCCGTGCTGGATGCTCTGCGTGGCTGGCTGCGCGAGCTGGAGCTCGGTGAGGCCGCTGCGCCAGATGACACGCCCATGCGCACCGCGCTCGAGTCCTCGATCTCCGCCGACCGTAAGCAGCTTGCCAAGCTGGAGGCGCAGGAGGCCCGCGCGTATGAGCTGGTCGAGACCGGTGTCTATACGCCGGAGATCTTCCTGCAGCGCTCGCAGGCGCTCTCCGCCGACAAGCAGGTCATCGTCGACCGCATCGAGGCTAGCCAGACCACGATCACCGAGCTGGCTCGCGCCAAGCAGGCCCGCGCCCGTCTGGCCCCCGCCGTCCGCCGCGTCCTCGAGACCTACCCGCTCGCCGCATCCCCGCAGGAGAAAAACGCCCTCCTGAAAACTGTCCTGCAGAAAGTCCTCTACCATAAACAGACCAAATCCTACACCAAATCCGGCAGCGACATGCACGTCACCCTCTACCCCCTCGCGGATTGATGGTTATACATTTATTCGGTACGCATGAATGAATCCCATCTAAATATAGATTCTATAGCAAGCGGAAATCCCTCCTGGTGACAGGAGGGATTTCTTTATTTTGCAATATGCTCATAATACGCCATGAGCTTCTGTTCCGGCCCCGGGCCGTCTTTGTCGAGCAGGAACGCCTTTGCCAGCGCGGCGTAGAACTCCGGGCGGTTGAGGCCGAACTCTACGGCGACGGGGTAGTAGTCCGAGTACATCATGTTCATGGTCACGCCCCACGCCCAGCGTGGGACCACAGGTGCCTGAATGCCCATGCTCTCGGCCACGGCCGTTGTCTGTTCCATCGTCCAGTGCGGGCCGGTCGTGCCGTCGGCGTTGCGCATGGCTGCCGCCCACTGCATGGCGGTCGCGCGGTCAAACTCGACCGTCTCCGGCTCGTCGTGGTCCTCGAGCTTATCCAGCCGGCACAGCAGATCTGTGACTGCTGCGGCCTGCTCGACCGTACGCATGGACACCGGGCACTCCGCGATCTCCCGCAGCGCGGCGTGGAGTTTGTCTTTATACGCCTGCATGATATCACCTCATGCGAGCTTGAGCAGCCCCGTGCAAAGCTCGATCACGGAGCCTGCGGCCGTGCTGTCGGTCGTCGCCACGAGCGTGAATGTATGATTGACGCAGCAGCAGCACCCGGACAGCTCCAGATCCGTCTCCGTGTGGATCTCCGCATTGCCGGATGCCGGCAGCGTGACGCGCTTGAGCGTGCAGGGCAGCGCGACGCCGTCCATGTACCACTGCAGGGTCAGGACGCCCGCGGCCGTCGCCGCGATGACCGCATCTGCGGCCAGATGATACAGGCCGATCTTGACCGTGTCGTAGCTCTGCGGCTCGACCTGGATGGACGAACCGGAATTGACGACCTTTGCCCCGGCCAGCGTCAGCACGTTTTCGCTGTCTGCCGCGAGCAGTTGGGGCGCGTTATTAAAATATCGGACGCATGATTTTTGATACGCCCGATTTCCATTGCCGTTATTACAAGCCATTTTCATTACTCCTTCCGTTTGGGCTTATGTGAAGGGGCATTATGCCCCGGATAGCTATATCAGGATGGGTCCGCGTCAGCCGCCGCAGCCGCACGGATTGCAGGGCGGATTCTGGTAGTACCTGCCCAGCTGGCCGAGGATGTACTGCGACTGCATATAGTCGTTGTTCGCGGCGCGGCTCTGTGCGAGTTCGTCGCGCAGGCGCTGGTTCTCCTGCTGCTGCAGGAGCGTCCGGGTCGCCTCGCCCTCGGCGTGGATGGCCGTCTTGATCTCGCACGCGTTGATGCTGGCGTTGTAGTTGACGCCGTCGATCGCGCGGAGAATGTCGCAGCAGCACTTCTGCTGCACAGAGATGCCGCTCTCCGTGACGGACTGCAAATCGCGCAGCTCGCCGAGGATGTTGTAGGCGTTGTCCTTGACAGCGCTGGTGACGTCATACGCGCCCTGGCGCGTTGCCGCGACACCCTCGTTGTTCTGGCGTTCAAGGGCCGCAAAGTCCGTCGCGCGCTGCACGTCGGCCTGCGTCGCCGGGGCACTCTCGCCGCTGCCGCCGAAGCCTCTGCCCGCGAAGAGCAGGAAGAACAGCGCGATCAGGATGACAATGCCCCATCCGCCGAAGCCATAATCCTTATCCATGGTTTTCCCTCCTTTCTGGGTGGAATGAAATTTGATAGGCGCTTTCGCGCGGTATCACTTGCCGATCTGGCCGACGAGCTCGCCGACCGTCTTGTTTTTGTTTGCCTCGAACCACGCCTCAAAGCCTGGCTGCGAGGCCAGGAAGCTAAGCACCATCTGCGGGCTCTGCCCCTGCAGCGTCGTCTTCGCTGTCTGCAGCAGACCGTTCAGCAGCTTGTTTCCCCCGCCGTTTCCGCCCATCAGGGCCATAATCGGATTTTGCATTGAGCTTTCCCTCCAGTTCTTCGATTTTCCCGGCCATGCTCTGCAGGCCGGCCGTGATCTGTTTCAGCTGCTCCTGCAGCTGGTTTGCCGCCTTTTCCTCTTCTGTCGGCTCCGGGAAGATCCGGAACCGCGCGATGGTCTTGGCCGCCATGCTGTCCGTGCGGATGTAGTACAGCAGGTTCTCGGTCTCGTGCAGCGCGAGCGCGTTGTCGTTCGGCTGCATCTGCAGGTTGTTGATGCTGGCCTCGCTGGCCACGGTCAGCACGCCGAGCTTCGGCGGCTGCGGCGGCAGCTGCGGGCCCTGCGGCCGCGGCATGGGCTGCAGCTGGATCTGCTGCGCGCCGTCCATCTCCCAGCGGCCCGTGTACGGGTTGTACGCCATGCGGTATCGCCCCTTTCTGCTACCATTCTAGCGTTTCCCCGTCCCCGCTGGGGGGCATTTGTGTACCATTTGTGTACCATTTGTGGGACATGTGGGCATAGAAAAAGCGCCATGAGCCGTTGCTCATGGCGCTTTCTCTTTGTCTGTTTTCCCTGCCAGGCGGCGGGCGATATTGTAGATGTGCGGCAGGCGGCGGGAGATGGTTTTGCGGTCGACGCCGATCTCGGCGGCGGCGTCCATCTGCGGGAGCCTGCGCACGATATAAAGCTTCACGATCTGCCGATCGATCACGTCCAAAAGTCCCTCGTCAGTGACGCGCTCCCAGTCGCTGCGCGTGAGGCGTTCCAGCTCCTTCGGCAGAGCCAGCCGCGCAGTTATGCTTTCGTCACTCCCTTCGGCCCGCCGCCGGGCAGGCCTTACTTTTCCTTGTGCTTCAACACGGCGATATTGCCCTTGTTGCTCACTTCGAGATCCAGCGCGGCGGCGATATCGCGCACTTTGATGTAGTTCGTGCCATCTTTCAGGATGCGTTCAACGGCGACTTCTTTACCGTCTACGATGATCTTGCTCTTTTCGATCACTTCTTTTTCCCCCTCTCCGTTCTTTCCATCTTCGAGTGCCATGACCGTATGGCCCTCGCTTACCAGCACGTCCCCGCGCAGGAGATTGGCGTCCGTCGTCAGGTACTTGCTGCCGGTCAGCAGATCAAAGTCTCCCGTTGCGGGCCAATCGTGCAGCATGCAGTATGTCGTGCAGCTGTTGCCCTGCCGGCGGTAGAGCGCTTCGACCGACGCGCAGCCTGCAGCCACGGCGCAGAGCGTCATGAGGCCGGAGCAGTCCGTCTCCACGGGCTTTGTGATCTTGCTCACGTCCCACTGGACGGCTCTGGCGGCCTCATACGCCGTGTTCCGGTCGCTCATGTCGTAACCGATATTCCGGTTTTTAATCGCTGCCTCGCACGTCTGCGCGGCCCGCTCGGCCTTTTTGCGGCTCTTGTAGCGCAGGACGCCGAGCCAGCGGCCATTGTACCAGCTGGAGATATTCAGCTCTCGCCCGGTCTGGTTGCCGGGCTGCTGGTTCCAGCCGCCGGTTTCGCCGAGGCTGGCCTGCCCAATTTTGATACTCATGCCCGCTCACTCCCGTACAGCTCGTGATGCAGCTGCAGCACGGCGGCCTCAATCAGCTTATCGATCGTTTCCACATCAAATTGAATGCCCTTCTCGGCGAGGAAGTTCACAACATACGCCTTTTTCGTCGCGCCGTCCGTCGCGGTGTACAGCTGCTCCGCCGCCTTTACGCCGATCTCAACGTAAGTGCGGAGCGTTTGCAGCTTATCCGCGTCGATTTTCGTCTTGATCCACGGGATCAGGAATGCCGAAACGAGCGCGCTGATGAGCGCGATCACTGCCGAGATAATTTGCGTGTAGTCCATAAGTATGCTCCTTTCAATCTTTCAGCACGATCTCCGCGATGCGTGCTGCCGCTTCCGGACCGTATTTTTCAGCCCATTTATCCATGTACTTCTGCGCGTACTTCGCGCGGTTCTCATTTTTGGCTTTCCAGAGGTAAAAGCCGCTGGAAGCCGTTGTTTCAGCCAGCACCGCAAGCGTGATCTCCGTCAGGTCTGCGCCTGCCGCGCAGGCGATAATGAGTGCGAGGCTGACGAGCGCGCTGCAGATCAGCCACTTTTTACTGAATTCCATTGCTATGCCCGCATTGCGCCTCCAGCTGGTGCAAAAACTTTTTTACATCGCCGTTGCCGCCCAGCTTGACGTATTTCTGCCCGGCGATCAGGCGCTCGGCCATTGGCATTTCCTCCGACATGATGGTCAGCCGGAGAATTGCGAGATACTGCTCGTCCTGATGCTCCTGCATTTTCCCGAGCTTTTTGTCGATCTCTGCAAGGTGCGCCTCCTGCGTTGTGGCCTTGCCGCGCTTTTTCTGTATCGCGCCGACGATTGCCTGAACGACGGTCGTCAGCGCAGACGAACCGAGCACGGCGCAGACGAGGGTAACGATGATTGTCTTGGTGTCCATGGCTATGTACCTTCTTCCGTGATCTTCTTCCACCCGTCCGGGTTAACGGATGGGTTCCAGACGTTGGCGGCGAGCAGGGATTCGTAGAGCTCGTCCTTCCACCAGCCTTTTTCGCCTTTGGAGAAGGCAAGGCCGGCGGTGATGGTCTCGGGGATGAGGCGGTAGCCCTGCTTGTACTGGATATCCTCCCAGAGGTTCTTGGCGGCGTCCGGCGTATTTTCTGCCGTGTCCCAGAGGTCGACGGCGGCGCGCTTGATGCCGCCCTGCCAGCATATGCGCGTACCGGACTTGACGAGACTGCCGTCCCCCGTCAGCTGCGGGAACAGCTCCGGGGCCTCGGACGCGGTCTTATCGTCGAGAGAGGCAGCAGCCGTCTCGATGGCGTAGCGCAGGTCCTTCGCCCTTTCCTCGCCGATGGCGGTATAGACGGGCATGCCCATGAGGGTGGCGGCAGTGTGCTGGGCGGCGGCTTTTTCGGCCTCTGCCCGCTCTAGGGGCATGGGCTTGCCCATTTTGACGGTGATGGTGCCGTCGCGGTTGTCGGTGACGGGACCGGCGAGGATGAAATCCGCGTAGTCGTCCATGTAGCGGTCCTCGGCGGTCTCGGTCGTCGACTTGACGGTTCCGTCCTCGTTCATCTGGACGTTGCCCTCTGCGTCCAGCACAGGGACGGCCGTGGTGTAGCGGTGGATCATGCCCCAGACGGCGCCGTCGCAGAACAGCGCCAGCGGGTCTGCAACCGCGCTCTTTTCGATGGTGACGGCGCGGCTCTCGCGCCCGCCCCAGTCGGCGTCGCGCATGCGGCCGGCGGCCGGCCGCGTCTCGATCTCCTGCCCTCCGATGGTGATGTACCAGGTGTCCATAAGTTCCTCCTGTCTATTGCTGCACGGCATTGGCCTGCAGCCATGCTAATAGTGCTCCTGCTGGTGGCTCGTCAACGGTCACTGTCCGGAACGCTTCTTGCGTCCAGTTTCCGTTGAAACCCGCATACCACGTTCCTTCCGTTTTGCTGTTGTAAGTGTTTGATGGCGTAGGATGTGCCGTCTTTCAAAATGTGGTGTGTGCCCATGTGGGTCCTCCTTTATGCTGCAAGGGTGTAGGTGCCGTCGGGGTTGGCAATGACGGCGGTGGTGGCGGGAAGGGTGAAGGCGGGGCGGACGCCGTTCTCGTTTCCACAGTACTGTTCGGTGACATTCCCGGCGGTATCCAACACGTACACGTCTGTACTTGAATATTCTTTTGGGGTTCTGGTCCATTGATGAATATTAGATCCATTTAGTTTTGCGACAGCAAGCAGGCTACGCACCGTCTGGTCCAATGGAGTCCCATCTCCGCCTCCGCTCTTCAGCTCACCTATGGACAGTATAAACGCATTTTTCGTTAATTCTCTCCTCGTTTGATATTCATCGATGTAGCAGTAAATTTTTGTTTGCCCTGCCGCGCCTTGAATGGCAGAGTCCAACAGCCCGAACCATGTATCCGCGAGGAAATCGGATACAGTGGATGTTGGGAATAGGTTGGAGGTGCTCCACTGGGAGAACGCAATTCGTTCGTAGCATTCCTTGCGCACAATCAGCGTGCGCCCTGCGCCGTTAAGTCCGCTCTCGTAGTCGTGCTTCGCAATATAAAACGGCACGGGGCTGCCGGATTCATTCAGGTACAGGATCGCGCCGGGGGTGATGGTGTTCAGGGGAATGCCCTTCGAAAACGGTACGGTGAACGCCGTCCCGCCGATGAGGTTCTTCCCGGCTTTGCATCCGTAGCCTGTGCCGCCGATCAGATCCCGGCCACCCGTCACGGAATAGGCCGTGCCGGAGATCAATGTCTTGTGCGCCATGGGGCCTCCTCACTCATACTGCCAGTTGATGGCCATGTTCTCGGTCGGCGTAGTCTCCGCGGAGACCAGCGTCTGCTTGGTGATGTTGCCGGTCTTCATATAGTCCGTGCCCGCCACGGCCACCGCCCACGCCGTCGGCTTCCCGCTGGCGTCCACCGCCTTGACCTTGATCAGGTCCCCGACGGCCGCGCCGGAGGCGAGAATCACATCTTGCTTTCTGTTCCACGCGTCTTTGTTGCTGCGCACGTCGGCGATAGCCTCGTCGATCTGCGCGCCGGTAAACTGGCTGTTGTAAGCCATACGATCACTCCTTCATACACAGAAAATCCTCGCCGTCCGCGGTCTTCAGCGCCTGCGACTCTCCAAGCGGGATAAAGCCGTAGTTGTCGTTCCAGCTGCCGTCCGCGCCCTGCGCGAACAACGAAATGCGGTATTCCCCATCACCGGAAAGCAGAAAATCGTCGTAAACCTCAAAGGTGCGCTGCGTGCCCGCCGGGGTCTGGGAGAAGGACGCGATCAAAGCGCCCTTCCCGCGGCCCCAATCCTCGCCGGACTTCGTCGCGCGGCACTCGAAGGCCGTGTAGGCGATGTCCGACGAGAAGGAAACGGTGATCGAGTCGAACCCCGAGACCGCCGAGATCTTGTTGCCCGTGATGGAGAATGTCAGCTGCGGCGCGGCCATCAGGCGGCACTCCAGGTCCCGGCGGCGTTCTTGACGAAGACCTTGACGATCTTCGTGCCGTCGCCGGAAGACGCTGCCTCGAGGTCCGCGCCCTTGACAGTGACGTTGATGGCGGTGTTCTTCTTGTAGCCTCCCTCCGTGCCGCTGACGTTGGTGGAGCCGCCCGTCGTCGGGATCTGCGTGCCCGCCGTGTGCAGGCTGCTCGTCGCCGGGACGACGCGAATGGTGTATTCCTCAAAGTCCACGTCGCAGACGAAGGAGAACGCCGCTGCATCGTAGCCCGTGACCTTCGAGATCCTGCTCTTGTCGGGGCCGGTGATGGTCACGGCAGGAATCGACGTGTTGAGCGTGATCGTGTCGCTGACTGCGGCCGTTTCGTTGCCGACGTCGTCGCGCATCTTGACATAGATCGTCTTGAGGCCGTCGCCGTCGGGCAGCGTGATGGATTTTGTCGTGGCGAATGTCTCCCACGACGCTTCCGCCTCGGTCTCCGCCGTCTTCGTGCCCCAGATCTTCATCTGGTAGCCCGTCGTTGTCTCGTCGGAGACAGAGATCTTCGCCGTGACGGTCGCGCTGGTCGCGTACTGTGCACCGTCGTTCAGGATCAGCGATAGGCCGGCAGGTGCCAGCGTATCAAGTGTCAGATTAAAAAAACTTGCCATCTGGATTTATCCCCTTTCTTCGCTTGTGAGTTCAATGTACAAAAATCCGCCCGGTCTTTCGTAGATGGTTTTCGTGCCCAGGTGGGCGGATTTGATGCCCATGGAGCCGATGAACAGCTCCAGAATGCGTTTGAGTCCAACTGCCAGCATGTTACCCCTCCAACAGATACAGTGTCCGCGCGTCCTTTTTGTCCAGCGCGTCATATTCTGATTTTGTCATCACGAGGATCGCGTCGATCTGTGCCGACTGGATGCCCCCGCCACCGGAGCCGCCGCCGGACTGCCGCGCCTCATTGATGGCGGCGACGAGGTTGCCCTTGTTGTAGGTCTTGAGGTCGTCCAGGTCGCCGATCTGCTTCTGGAGCTGCGCCCAGACAGGCAGGGCCGGGTCGGCGGTCTCGTCGCCAGACGGGTCCGCGCCCGGCTGTACCTTTCCGAGGCTCACCCAGACAGTCGGCAGGATGACGCCGCTTTCGTTCGCGCCATAGACGCCCACGCGGGCGTGGCGGCCCGGGACGGCTAGAACTTCGTGCGGGACGGGCACGGTATCCCCGTCCCAGTTCGCCGCCAGAACGTCGACGGTGGTCTTGCCGTTGGTAAAGACGGCGGTCTTCGTCAGCCCGTCCCATGCGGGTGAGAAGACGAACTGCACCGTCACGGCCTTGCTCATCCCCGCCGTCAAAAGCTCCGGCGGCGAACAGAGATGCGCGCACGCGCGGGAGCAGTGGATGGTGATCATGCGTTATCAGCTCCTTCTTTGCCGCCCGAAATGGCGGCTTTTTCTTTCCTATTGTGGTCTATCCAATCACAGTGCCGTTCACAAGCAGTTTCCCGTCGCTGTTGCACCTTAATGCTGCGTATTTGCTTGCGTTATAGCACAGCCAAACCCTATTTGCAGCCACCCCGTAAAACGGCACATTTGTCGCGCCGATGCTTTCATTCCCGTAAAGTGGCAGCAAGAAATTTCTATTGACGTACATGCCGTAACCATCTTTTTTGATTCTGTCTGGCTGAGCGCTCTCTCCTCCGCTCCCGCCGCTTCCCGGCGGGCCGACGACGTACTCGACGACGTAGCTGCCGGAGATGCGGGCCACCTTGACGCGGTCGCCCGCGGCGAATTTGACTGACGTGTTGCACCGGTAGTGCTTGGTCGTGGCTTCGGTCTGCCCCTCGAGGATGAGGGACAGGCCATCGTCATAGACCGCGCCGACGGTCGCCAGAAAGTTTTCCGGCAGATTTTCGTCCGGCATGCTGATCGATGATACAAATAAACTGTTGATGCCCTCCATCAGGCGATCACCGTCCTTTTCGCAGAGTGGGTCATGAGACTGCCGGGCTGCATGGTGACAGACCAGCCTGTCTCGAGATAGATGCCGCCGATCTCGTCGTGCGTCAGGGCGAGGATGTCGCCGACGCCGTGGCCCGGCTCGGCCAGCGTGTAAAATGTGATCGTGCGCGTGGCCAGCAGCGATTCGTTGCGGCGCTTGTTGGCGTAGGCCTGCAGATCCTCCTGCGAGGCGATGTTGTCCACCCGCTCGACGGAGGTGATGCGCATGCCGCGCTTGAAGGTGGATTTTTTGGACGCCGGATTGTCGTTGACGGCGGTCGCCACCATGGCGGCGTCCATATCCGGGTTGTTGCAGGTCACGACAAAGACGTTCGGGGCGTCAAAGATGTCCGTCTCGTCGGACCAGTCCTGCCCGGGGTGCTTTTCCGGGAGGAACAGGTCCGTCGTGCCGTAGCGCCAGTCGATGATGGCGGCGGATGGCTCCTGGTACGGCTCGAGGCGGCAGACACCGTCGGCGTCGAACCAGAGGTTCTCATAGTTGATCTCGGAGAGCAGGGCGTTGACGATCGTCAGGTAGCTCGTGCCGATCGGCCAGTCCTCGCGGTCTGTAGCGAGGACTGCGTCGTTCGGCGCCGCGATCACCAGCGTGATGCCGCAGGCGGTCAGGAGCTTTCGGATCTCCGTGAGGTAGGACGCTCCGGCCGCAAGATGCAGGAGCGTCTCTGTTTTTTGCGTGTACACCCGCCAGCAGCGGTCGTAAGCCTCGATCTCGACGCGCGTGCCGGAGCTGCTGCCCTTGTTGCTGACGGTCGCGGCCTGATAGATGCCGAGCGATGTTTCGACGCCGTTGATGCTGATCCACGGGCGCAGCTCGTCGGACTCCAGCTCCGCGAGATCGTTTGGCAGGAAGCTGCCTTTGAAGGAGCCGTGCAGGGTGGCTGTCCGGTCGCACATGATCTGCGGGGCGCTGCCGGTGTCCCATTGGAGGTGGGTGATGGGCGCGCCGTTTCTGAGCACGTCGACGCGGAAGCGGACGTCACGGGTCAAGGGTGATCGCCTCCTCCCGGTTCGTGTGCGAGATGGTGAAGGAATAGCGGCGCATGAACTCGTCGCAGTTGCTCTCGAGCGACGGGAGCGAGCCGATGGCCATGTTGCCGTAGCGGTCTTTGAGGCATACGAGGCGGCCTACAAGGGCCTCAAGCGCGAGGGCGGCGGCCCGCTGCGCGTGCGGCCAGGCACAGGCGACGGACATGGCGCGGTCGCGCTGCTCGCTGCGCTCCTCGACGGGGTAGGCAAGGCCCGCCAGATGGACGGTCGAGACACCGGCCGAGAAGCTGGTGCGGTTGGTGCGCAGCTTCGTTTCGGACAGGCGCATCTCGAGCCAGACGCCGGTCTCGAGGTCGCAGATCATGTTGGTCTCGGGCAGGATCTCGGCGGTGTCGGAATTGGACACGCCGTAGTTATCGCTTTCGTCGTAGCAGCCGCGGACGCGGTAGGTGACGGAGCCGATGCTGGTGTGGTCGATGTACTGCTTTTGGACGGTGCGGGCGATGGCCACGCCGTCCCGCTCGACGAGGTAAAAATCGTAGCTCCCGGCGGTCTGCCAGGTGAGCGCGGTCTCATGGCCGGCGGTGGCGGTCAGGGTGATGGCCTCGCCCTCGGTGTGCGAGATGGGCAGCGCGGCCGCGGACCACTCGGACCACATGCCGTACTTGTTCTGCACGCGGACGCGGACGGTGTAGCTGCCGTCGGCGAGGTAGACCGGCGAGCGCCATGCCTTCTCCGTGCCGTAGACCGTGCCGGAGGCATAGCCGCTCGAGAGCGTCAGCTGATAGGCCTCCTGCTCAGAGGTCTGCCAGGTGATGCGTGGGCGCGGGCCGGTGGACTGGATCACGATGGACGGGGCCGACGGGGCGTTGATGGCGATAAACTCGGCCTTTTCGCTCCACGCCGAGGCCGTGCCGTCGGTGTTGTAGGTGCGCACGCGCCAGTATTTTGTTCCGCTTGTGAATTTGTTCGCCGGAACGTCGTAATACTGGTTTTCTCCTGTGACGGTCGCCAGCGTGTTCCAGGTCGTGCCGTCGGCGGACCACTGCAGGTCGGCCTTGCTCTGCGGCGTGCCGGTGGAAATGATGTGCTGCCAGCTAAAGCGGTTGACGATGGTGGCGTCGATGACGATGCCGGATGGGGAAACAGGCTTGGCCGTCGGGGTGACGTCCGTGGTCGTGATCTCCTGCCATGCGGACGTCGTTGTCGTGCCGCTGTTTGCCGTCACCTTTACGCGCCATTCGATCATCCCGGACGGGAATGTATTTGCTGGGACTGTGCAGGCGGTCGTCGCGCCGGAGACGCTGATCGTGTTTGAGGCGCTCGCATTTTTGACGCGCCACTCGAAAACAGCGGAGGTTTGTTTCACCTCTGCGAAGCAAACCTGCGTGGGATCTGTGTCATCCTCGGCGTCCCATGTAAATGTGTTTTTTTGCGTTCGATTTACGAATGCCCCTGCCGATGGCGATAAATTGTCTGCTTTTATGCCGACATTATCATTCGAGTATTCACACGTCAGGAATGGCTTGCGTGTTGACTTTTCTCCGTAAAAAACAGCTTCGCTTGTTCCTGATACAGCGCCACGAAACGCAACGACAAACCCGTTTTTTATCCCTTCTTTTACTTCTTCCTTCTTGCTCCTGTATTGTGCCAAATCAAAAACCGCGTTCAGCTGCACAATTTCGTTTAGCGCAGTCCACTCTCCATCTGCATGCTCTGAAATCCCGGTATATGTTTGGCTGACTTCCGGTCGCGTTGCATACGTTATCGTGCTCGTATCAAATTGGCTTTTCAACGCATTTACATACGTCCAGATTTGCTTGTACCCATTTCCGCTATCTTCTGTCGGCTGTGCGTAAAACGAAAGCGTTACTTTGCTTACCCGCTTAAACTTGTATGCATCTCCCGGCACAGGGAATTTAATATATATGTTATCCCCTTGTTTGACGTTTCCTGCTTCCCCCGTAAACGGGTCCGCGAACAGCTTGTACTGCGTAAGATTTGAATAGTTTGTGTTCGGGTGGTTCTTCGCGACTGCTGTCGAGCCGCTTGCCTGCACTGTAAACGTCGGCATTTACTTCGCCCCCATTCTGGTTGTGATGCGTGCGTTTTTGGCGATGCGGAGGATGGTGTCGAGGTCTTCGACGTGGTCGACGTAGACGGTGGTGTTGTAGGTATCTCCGGATGTGTAGCGGGTCTCGCTGGCCGTCTGGATGCGCGAGCCGGATGGGAGATAGATCCGCTCGAGGCCGTTCTCGTTGACCCGCGTCCAGCCGCCCGCCCAGTTGTCCGTGCCGGCGGCGTTGCCGCCCAGATACCGCCTGCGCCATTCGTCCTCGGTGATACCGAGGGTCGACGAATCGCCGCGGGCGACGGCCTCTTCGTAGGCCTTGGAGAGGTCGGACGCGCTCTGGCCCCACTGCTGCTCGTTGTAGCTGTCGAGCAGGTTCTGGTAGTTGTTTCCGTTGCCGCTGCTGTAGCCGAAGCCCAGCGCATGCTTCATCTGGCCCCAGCCCTCGCTGATGTGGCCGGTGCCGAAGTTGATGACGCCTTTGAGCAGCTCCGCCGCGTCGGCCATGAGCGCCATGACCTTTGCCAGCGGCTGCAGCGCCTTGGTCAGCGCCGGGACGCGGTTGTTGGATAGGTCGGACATGGGATTGAGGATATCGCCGACGGTCTCAAGCAGCATGCCGAAGGCGTCGACGATGCCGGAGTCCTTGATGGCCTTGCCGCCGTCCTTGACCATGGTGGTGACGTCGCCGTAGAATTCTTCGAGGTACGGGGCAAACTCGACGGCCAGCTGGTTTTTGACGCCCTCCTGTGTCTTCTGCAGGCGCTGATAGGCGTCGTCGACCGCTCCGAGTGCGGAAAGCGCATCGTCGTCGAGCACGTAGCCCATGTTATGGGCTTCGTCAGCGTAGGCCTTAAGGGTTTTCGATCCCTGGATGATCAGCGGATTCAGATCCTGCGCGGAGCGGCCAAAAATGTCCATGGACATTGCGTCCCGCTCGGTTTCGTTTTTCACCTTTCCGAGCGCGTCGATCGTCTCATAAAAAACGTCATTCGCGCTGCGCATGCTGCCGTCGGCATTGGTCACGGAGACGCCCAGTGCCTCAAAGGATGCCTTCGCATTGCCCGTTCCGTTCATCGTGTCCTGCATGTTGTTGGTCAGCTTTGTCAGGCTTCCCTGCAGGGTGTCGACGGATACGTCGATCAACTCTGACGCATAGGCAAACTCCTGCAGCTGCTGTGTCGATTGCCCGGTCTGCATGGAAAGCGTGATGATGTTGTCGGCAAAGGCGGCGGACTCCTTCGTCATGGAGATCATGGCTTTTTCTGCCTTGACGATCGCCGCCGCGACGGCAGCGAAGCCGCCCGCCAGCGCCAGTGACTGCGCATCGAGGCTACCCATGGCGTTCATGGAGGACTTCATGCTGTCCGGCAGCTGGATGCCAAGCTTGGACGTCAGGCCGTTCACCACGTCGCCGAGGTTGCCCATGCTCTGCCCGGCGTCCTCGGTTGCGGTGGTCGTGTCTTCTATCTGCTCTGTGTTGTTTTTCAGCTGTCCGTTCAGCTTGTAAAGCTCGGCTTCCGCGTTATTGAGTTCTTTTTCCCAGCGCAGCGTTTCCACTGCGTTTGATCCGTAATTTTCTGCAGCTTCTTCGAGCGCAGCTTTCAGGTTATCGATTTTGTCATACTGCAGGCTTATTTTTTGGGTTAGCAGGTCCGTTTTCGCCGCAGAAAGTTCTGCTGATTCTGCGTTATCCGCATATTTTGCCGATACCTTCCGCATCTCGGCGTCCAGCACGTCCATGCTTGCGCTGAGCCGTTCGATATTTTTACGGTATTTTTGTTCTTTTTCACCTTCCATGCGCTTTTCATTTTCGCGCATCTGGTTATTTAGATCGTTCAGTTTCGCTGTTGCGTTTTGCAGGCTGGCCTTCCACGCCATTGTAGCTTTGCTGGATTCTCCCGTTTTTTTTACGGAATTTTTCAGAGCCTCTTGCATATAGCGGATCTTTTCTGTTTGCGAATAGATCTGCCGTTGCAGGATGTCATTCTGTTGCCCTAGCAGCTTTGCGCTGTCTGCATTTTTCCCATACGCAGACGTTACTTTCCGCATCTCGGCGTCCAGCACCTTCATGCCGCTGCCGATCTCGGAAATTGCCTGCTTGTATTCTTTTTCGCCCGAAAGCGTAAATTTTGTGTTGATATTTGGCATATTACGTGCCTCCGTTTATGTAGGCCGAGAGGCTCTGCGGCGCTTCCGGCTTTTTTGGCGGCTCCAGCGCGTCAAGCAGGAGCGTCAGGCGGCGCGGGGACATGGTTTTCCAGAAATCCCGCTCCGGCAGATGCAGCCGGAAGAGCCAGATTGCGAGGAAGCCGGGGAAATCAAAGCCCAGCTGCTTCGGTTTCCCCGGCGGTGTCAGTTTTTTTCGTCTTCCGACGTTTTTTCACCGAGTTCTTCCTCCGGCGGCGTGACTGCGGCCTGGATCAGCGGATAGATCCGCGTCCCGGCCTCGAGCGTCTGGTGCATGGTGAGCTTCCGGCCCAGCTGCTTGCTGGTAAAGCGCAGCGGAAGGCCGTTTTTGTCGGTGATGCCCTGCGTGTCTGCGGCGTCGGTCAGCATGGCGGCCAGGAAGGCCAGCGTGCTTTTGAGACCGTGCACCGTATTCAGCGCGCGCAGCAGATTGCCGTCGTATTCGTCCTGCACGTCGGCAAGGACGTTCATGTTGCAGGATAGCCGGTAGACCCGGCCCTCAAGTTCATAGTCGACGGTGTTGATCTTGGTTGTCTCCATCAGGTCTCACCCAGCTTTCCCTTGATCCAGGCAGCGGCCTCCGCCGCGGTGTCGACGGTCTCGGTCTCGAGCAGCAACTCGTCGGCGGAATCGTCCGCGAGGAATTCGCCGGTCGTGGTCGGCGTGTTGAACTGGATGTTCTCGCCCTTGGTCTGATAGCTCATCGAGGGCGGGCCGAACAGCGCTTTCGGCACCCAGACGCAGGTGTATTTGGTCACGCCGTCGATTTTATCCGGCGCGTAGAAGCCGACGCCGACATAGTTTGCGATGTCTTTTGCCGAGAATTTCAGATTTTCCTTGCTCGTATCGGATGTGCAGCCGTAGAGCATGGCCTGTGCGGCCCTTTTGATGTACTTGACAGCCAGCGAGATCGTGCCGCCGGTGGCAAGCTTGATATACTCGGCAAGCTTGGATTCCGCGTACAGGCGGCCCTCGGCGAACTTGAGTTCCAGCTGCGCGCTCATGGCGTCGCCGACGTCGGTCGGCTCTGTGTAGGTCACGGTGCCGGACGTGTTTTTATACTTTCCCGCCCGGATGCCGCGTAAGTCAAAACTAGGCATTTACAATAGGCCCCTTTCTTTCAGCTTTTGTGTGAGGATTTTTTCGAGTTCTCTGTCTACTTGTTTTGCCGCTTCTTGCGAGCCCTTTGTCCAGAAATACGTTCCGGTTATCCTTCCGTATTCCGGCCCGCGCCCGTAGTTCAAAATGAAAAGCACAGCCGCTTTTCGCTCGCCGTGCTTGTTTCTTCCAACAGCTGTTACCTGAATGTATGGTTCCCCGTATTTGTTTTTCCGGATCTTCGTTGGCTTGATGCTTTTGACATAGCCCTCCGTCGCAAATCCACTTTGCGCCACACGTTTTTTGATTTCAGCCGCTAGGATTTTGCCCGCCGCTGTCATGAGCTCTTTTACCGTTTCTTCATCGAGAATGTCTGTGCCTTTCAGCGTTGCTAACATCCCGTCGATTCCGGATGTCTCGAATTTAGCCATATTCCGCGCCCTCCGTTTCGGCTATGAGTGCGATCTGCGTGCGGCCCGTCTCCTTGTCGTAGGTCTCCATGTCGACGGTAGCAATGTAGCCTGCGGCCTCCAGCGCGGCTTTTACGCGCTTTAAAAGCCCGGCGGCAAAGCCCTCGGCAAAGATGGAAACGGCGTACTGCACGCCGGTCTCGGCCTCTCCGCCCTCGGCGTAGATCTGGCCGGACTGGCCGAGCAGCTGATAGGTGATGTAGGTTTCTTCTCCGCCCTTGTATGGCGGGTGGCAGACCGGGACGCCCAGGTCTGCCAGCGCCTCATAGATCATCATGCGCCGTCCCTCCGTTTGCAGGTCAGCTCTACCTCTTCCGTCTCCGCGCCGTAGCTGCGGACGACGTCAAAGACGTCCGAGCCGCAGGCGAGCTGCTGCTCGCCGCCGTATTCCGCGCTGTGCACGCGGAAAATTGCGTCCGTGCGCTTGCCGGCCTGTGCGGCCTGGTAATACTCGGCGCGGTTTACGGACTTGCGGGCAGCCCAGACGGTTGTCTCGCGTTCGAGCTTTTCGGTGGTCTTCCCTCTCACGATGGGGTAGGACAGCAGGCGCAGCGTGATCTGGGTGTCAAAGATCACAGCACGTGCCCCCTCCCTCGGTGCCCGGCGAATAGTCGTCGGACAGGCCCATCGTGTCGCGCAGCTCCTCAAAGCACGTCTTCCATTCCTCGCCCCGGCCGCAGAAATCATGCTGCCAGCGGACGTATGCGCGGACGGCGTCTTTGACCAGCGGATCTTCGTCCGCTCCCTCTGCGCCCGCAAGGTGCAGGCGCAGGAGGCAGGCGTCGATCTCGTCGGCGAGCTCGTCGTCAAGGGCGTTTGTGGTCAGCCGCAGGGCGGTTTTTGCAACGTTGATCAAAGCCATTGGTTATCCCTCCCTGTTGGCCGCGCGCCGTCAAGCCTTCTTTTTGGTCAGCGTGACGAGGCTGTTCTTGTCGACGACCTTACCGTCGACGAGCGCCAGCGCGACGGTGACCTCGTCGTCGGTCGCGTTGTCGGTGTACTTGCGGAAGGTCATGCCCAGATTTTCGTTCCAGAGGTAGTCCTTGAAATCAAAGATAAAGGCAAAGATCGTGTCCGCGGTCACGCTCGCCGCGAAGGACGGCAAATAATCGCCGACGAGGACGACCTCGCGGCCAAAGAGGGAGTAAACCGGCTTTCCGTTCGTGCCGTAGTTGGTGCGGGCGACGGGCTGTCCGTTGCTGTCGACCATGCCAACGATCTGCTCGAAGAACGTTTTCTTCGTCATGCACCAGACCGCGCCCGCGTCATATTCCTGCGGCACCGCGGCCTCGGCTGCGGTGATGTCCTTGTAGGTTAGCGCGGTCGTCGCTGCGGCAATGTCGATGTTCTGGCCGGTCACGGCGGTCTCCTTGGTGATGCCCTTCGGCTGGCCGGAGCCGGAGCCGCTGATGATGGCCTGTTCCTCGGCCTTTACCATGGCCTCGGCCACGTTGGCGACAAACTGCGATTCAAACATCGGGTAGGTCACGATGGAGACCTCAAGCGACATGGAGATCGCGCAGCGCAGTTTGTGGTAGGCAAACGTGATGGAGCCGAGTGCCTTCTTCTGCTTGTCGGAGCCTGCGCCCTCGGCCACCCAGGAGGCCGTCGGCTTGGCGGAGCTGGTCGGGACGGTCACGCCGCCCTTGTAGGACGTGTGCGTCACGCGCGGCAGGATCATGCCGGTCGCTTCGATCTTTTCGTAGATCTTCTGCAGCGTCGTTGTCGGGATGGCTGCGCCGACGTCGGAAGTCTTGGTGTTCGCGTCCGCGTTGGTCAGCTCCGCGGGGATCTTCTTGCCGGTCAGGACGTAGTTCATAAAGGCCCGCTTGTACTCGTCAGTGTCGTACCGGTCGAGCACGTCCGGAGTCTTTGCCGTGCCGGACAGGTCGACGGACTGTGCCGCCGCAGCCGGGGCCGCGACCTTCTGGCCCGCGAGGGCGTTGAGGTTCGCCTGGATCTTGGCTTCCTCCTCAAACTTGGCGTCGAGGGCCTCGACTTCTTTCATCTTGGCCTGTGCCTCTGCGGTCTTGCTTTCGTCCAGCAGCTTCTGGGCGTCGTCCATGAGCTTCTGGCGCTGAATGTTGTAAATTTCCTTTGTCATTTCAATTCTCCTTTGAGTTTTAAAAATTTCAGTTTTGCTTCTGCCTGCGCCCGTTCGGGCATAAAAAAATCAGGCTCTGCGGCCTGACCTTTTAAAAAGTTTTCCGCGCGCCGGAGCGCGTCTTCGCTGAGCATGCCAGAATAAAAATCCGCGGCCAGCGGCTTCTGGCCGGTATCCGGCTGCATCACGCGGTCAACGAGGCCGAGTTCTACGGCCCGCTCCGCTGTGATCCATGTTTCTGCGTCCATCATGGCGGCGATCTCCGCTTCCGGCCTGCCGGTCTTGGCGACGTAGGCCGAGATAATGGCGTGGTTGGCGTCACGCAGGACGCCGGCGGTGTGCTCCATCTGGCGGTAGTCGCCGTCGGCGCTGGACTGGACGTTGTGGATCATCATCATGCCGGTCGGCGTCATCTCCGACTCGCCCGCCATGGCGATGATGGACGCGGCCGAGGCCGCGAGGCCGACGATGCGGATGTGGACGCCGCCCGCGTAGTTGCGCAGTGCGGTATAGATCTCGCTCGCGGCGAAGATCTCGCCGCCGCCGGAATTGATCTCGACCTCTGCCCGCTCACCGTTTCCGGATGCAAGCGCGTCGGCTACGGATTTAGGGCTCGTCGCCTCCATGCCGTACCACTGATAAAAGCGGTGCTGGTTGCTGGACACGATGGGTCCGCGAATGCTGATCTTCATGCGGTTTCATCTCCCTTCTGGTTGGTATTCTGATTGACCGGCTGCGTATCGAGCCGCCGGATTGGCTTGTCACCGCCGTCGACCGGCGCGAGGTTAAAGGCGCGGCGCCATTCGTTCGGCGTCAGCGCGCCTCGGTCGACCAGCTGCAAGAGATTGAGCTTTGTCGATGTCGACGCAAAGTCCCACGCGGACGCCTCAAAGACGATGCGATTTCCGCAGCCGCGTTCGCGGCGGGAGAATAGCTTGCGGGTGTACTCGCCGCTCAGCTGCTTCAAAACCGGCTCGATCTCGGCGTCAAAATAGGCGTTCTGCTCATCCTCCGTCGCAATGGATGTGACGATGTGTTGGTTGGTATTGAACAGGGCATAGATGCGCTGCGTGGTCTTATCCATCTGGGCGGCGTTCGGGACGTAGTCCTTGGGGTCGATCTGCTTGGCCTCAGCCTTTGCGTCGACGGCCGCGACGCCCGTGCCGTTAGTCACGTTCAGGAAACTGTCCGCGAAGTCCTGCGCGCGTTGCTTCACGTCCTCCGGGCGCATGGACGCGGCGAACATCAGCAACCAGCGAATCACGGCGCTGTTTCTGATTGCCTTGACGATGCCCTGATCCGTCGTGGTGACGATCTCCATCAGCGGCACGATAGCCGGAGCAATGGGGTCGCCGAAGATGTCGTTTTCGTAAAAATCCCCGCGCAGGTGGATGATGTCGTCATAGGCAAACGTCAGCACATTGCCGTTCTGCATGTAAAATTTCAGGTACAGATTGCCTCCCGCGTCGTAAACGGCGTCGGCCTGCATGGCCGCGACCGGGAAAATGGCGTTCGGCAGGCCGTTTTCATCCCGGAGGATCACGGCAAACGCGTTGTTGTTGAGCACCAGCTGCGCGGCCAGCTTCTCCTGCAGCAGCTGGCCTGTCATGTACTGGTTCGGTTCTTCGAGTAGGAAGCGGATGTACGGCTCCGGGTTGACGGCGATCTTCCGCGTCTGGGCGGTGATGGTCTCCCGGATGTGCTTGGCCGTCAGCTTTCCGATGGCCTTGATCTTGGGCCGGATGCAGGCGCGGACGATATCGGACTGATACATCTTGCCGTTGTAGCTGTAAAAGCCATTCCCGCGCTCCTGCACCATCTGGACGGTCGAGACGCGCTTGGTGGTCGTGATATTCGTCAGGAGGTTTTTAAAAAATCCCATTGTCTCACTCCTAGAGCATACTGGTGTATTCCGCCTGCTTCTGATCGTAGATCGTGTAGGCGTCGAGCAGGGCCGCCGTGCCGTCGATGCGGCGCGTGGATTTGCTCGTTTTGTGCGGCTGAATATTGCCGTTTTTGTCCTCGTCGTAGGCGGTGTTTGCGAGGTTCCACTTGTCGATCGGGTGGTTATTGTAAATAATACGCTTGGATTTCAGGTCGTTCCCGCAGCGCTTCATGGGCTCGGACAGGGTCTTGACACCCTGATGCACGGCGATCATTGCCTCGGCCCCGAAGTAGTCCGCCATGCTGTCGACCCAGTAGGTCGCAGACCAAGCGTCGTAGCCGAAAAACGGCAGGAAAATATCGAGGTCTTCCTGTACCTCGACAAACCAGGCTTTGACGTCCTCATAGCGGATCTTGTTTCCCTCTGACAGTCGGAGCAGCCCTCGCTCATGCCACTTGTCGTAGGGGATCTTGTCCTCCGTGACGCGCTTTTCCAAAAGGTCCTGCGGCAGCCAGTACATCTGCAGCACAAACAGGATCTCCGGCAGCTCCGGCACCTGAAACAGCACCTTCGCCGCCGTCAGGTCGGTGGTCTTGGACAGATCCGCTCCGCCGATGCCGTAGCGCGGGTAGGACAGGACGCGCTCCTGCACATTCCCGTCCGCCATGTAATGCTGCCAGATCAGGCGGCGGTTTTCCTTGTCGAGCTGGAAGGTGTCGCGGTTGTCGAGCTGCTCGAAGTTGAGCCAGGCTTCGCTGGAGGTCTCGCGGATGTTGAAATCCTTGCAGACAAGGTTGCGGACGAGGGCCGGGTTTTTCTCCGCTCGCTCGACCCGCTCTTTGAGGGCCGTGTAGGACTTGATCGTCCCGAGGCCCGGATTTGCCTTTTTCCAGCAGCCCGGGTCTGTCCACTCGCTGCGCTTGTCGAGCTCGTAAATAAACGCGATCCGGCGCGGGTCGTGGTACCCGTCCGGATCTTCGTAGCCGTTTATGATGCGCTCGGCTTCTTCGTATTTCTCGTCGTAGATGTCCTCGCGGATGGTGCCCGCGGTGGAAGTGATAAAGATCAGCGGCTGCTCACGGGCCGTCACGCCGTCGGCGATGATGTCGTACAGGGCGCGCCCGCTCTTCCACTGGTGGATCTCATCCATCATGGCCCCATGGATGTTGAGGCCGTCGAGGGTGTCACTGTCAGAGGCCAGCGGCTTGAAAACGCCGTCGTTAAAATCGCTGTCCAGCTCAGCGACCAGACTGCGCATCCGGCGGCAGAGCGCCGGGGACTTCTTGACCATCCGCTTTGCTTCCTGCCAGATGATCTTCGCCTGGTCTCGCTTGGTGGCCACGGCGTAGACCTCCGGGCCAGCCTCACCGTCCGCCGTCTGCAAATACAGGCCGACGCCGGAGGCCAGCAGCGATTTGCCGTTTTTCTTGCCGACGATGAGGATGGCCTCGCGGTACTGCCGGTTTCCTTCAATGTCGATAAATCCGAAGACAGTCGCCAGCAGTGCTTTTTCCCATAGCTCCAGCCGGACGAGCTGGCCGCCCGCCTTGCCCTTGGAGTGGTGGCAGTAGTTTTCAAAAAATTCGAGGACGTGGTTTGCCCGGCGCGGGGAATAATAAAACTCGGAATCCGCGTTTTCAAGCTGCGTGACCACATGTCTGTAGGTCTTCTGCACCTTGAGGCTCACCGTTTCACGTCCGGACTGGATCGCGGCCCAGTATTCGAGGATCGGATTGTACGTTTCTGGATAGCGCGTCACAGCTCGTCACGCTCCCGGACAAAGCTTGCAAAGCCGTCGTCCTCCTGTTTCTGCGCGGTGTCCGGCTTCGGCAGGAGCGCCGTGAGCTGCTTGATGATCTTCTGGTAATTTGCGTTCGTGGAGTTGTACGCCTGCCCGATTGGCCGGGCGCGGTCATAGGGCTCGAGCCGCTCCGACTGCTGGAATTTCTCCGTCCAGCCGTTTTCCCGCAGGTCGTCCGCCATGTCCTCGCACTCGATTCGCATAAAGGCTGCCTGATCGATGAGGCCCGCGACAGTCCCGGCTGCTTCCTTCGGCAGAAGCTTGTAGATCCTCCGGAGTCTGGCCTTCTCGGCGCGGATACGCTGTTCCTTTGTCTTTTCCTGCCTGTTCGCCACAAAAACCGCCTCCTTTTCGCGTGATTTTTGCCGTCTGTCCGCGCGTGCGCGTAGATTACTTATCGCCGCTCTTTTGTAGGGGGGCCTCGCGAACGGCCTGCGTGTTCTTCCGAGGTAGGGCGTGCGGTGATCTAGCCGGCACCCCGGCCTCGCGCGACGGGGGGGATCGGGTCTCCGGCGGCGTCGAAGAAAATTTTTTGCGTCAGAGATTTTGCGACGCCGTGACCGTCGAACTGATCGTGACAGTCTTTACAGACGTACTCGAGGTTGGAGTAGGACAGGCTGACGTCCGGGTCGGTGATGTTGTCCGGCGTGAGCGCCCGCTTGTGGTGGACGATGTAGCCCGGCTTGTCCCGGCATTCTTCGCACAGCCCGCCATCGATTGTCCGGCGGAACTTGATATACCCGGCGCGGCATTTCTTCCAGCGCGCGGAGGCGTAAAAGCGTGTGGCCCATGGCTGCATCCTGTTCCCTCCAATTCTTCACGCTATCACTGTAGCACAGATTTTAGGCTCTGTTAGCTCAACTTTTGCGGTAGCCCATTGCCCGCGCTGCCTCGTAGACAAAGCGGCTGTACATCCGCTTGGCCGTGGATGTGCTCACGTGTACCTGTCTGGCAGCGGACTCCAGACTCTCGCGCGGCCAGATCCATGTATGCAGGCGCACGATCTCCAGCACATCGCCGCCGTCCCGCCAGGTCTGCACGGTGTTGATGGCGGACTTGATCGCCGTGTAGTCCTCGTACTCCCGTGATGACAGGACGCGCACCGCAATGTCCTCGACGGCGCGGCCGGAGGATTGCCCGCCTGGCTGCGAGGAATATCCCGGCGTGATCTTCTGCCGGCTCATATCCCGAACCTGTCGGCTCAGTTTCGGGTATTCGCCGATGGTGCGGCAGACATTCCCGTACCACCAGTATCTCGGTTTCGACATCTGTTCAGCTCCTTCCTTCTTCGTCGCAAAACTCAACACATTTACAAGGCTTAAAGAAGGCGGCTCCCGGTCCGCTTATGTGTCTCGTTTTTGGGATCCCATACATATTTGAAATATAGGAATCCATACTGCGTGGCTCTGGACTCGACGAGGATGTAGCCGCGCGGGGCGACTGGCGGGCGCGTCGGGCTGTAGTCCCGGACCGCCTCGGTCGCGGGCTCCGGCTCCGGCCGGACGCAGCTGCGGCTGGCCTTGTACCGGTGGCCGCCGAACTCCTTGCGCCAGTGACCGTGCAGGTAGTTGGCCAACGCCTTGTAGTCCTGCCCGTGGTCGACCTTATGTCCGTTCTCATCCAGATAGTAGTTGTGCTTCCGCAGTGGCTTGCAGTCGATGACGCTGCCTAGGCCCCATAGCTGGCCCAGCGCATCGGCAGGAATGCCGTCCGTGATCAGGTGCAGGTGGAAGCGGTTGGTCGATTTGCCACGGCCGTAGACGATGACGATCTTTGCCTTTGGGTAGTGATACACCAAGCGCCGGTACAGGTTGTCCCGGATCCTGCGCATCTCCTGCGCGGTATGTACCTCATGCTCGGGATCGAGCGTGAGTGTGGAGTAATAACTGGTCGGAGAGAAGTTGGCGTTGACCAGCGCCGCAAACTTTGCAGCCGAGATCCTGGTGTTGAATTCCTCGCGTTCTTCCTGCGACTGGAACCGCGGCTTCTTCGGCCGGCTGGTCTTTGGATCCGCGCCATCGGACACGGTATAAACAATCTGCGTACATACCGCCCCGGTAAACAGGCGGCGCTTGTGTCTCTTTGCCATCATCCACACCTCTTTCTCCCGGGCGGACAGAGCCGTCCGCCCCTACATGGCCATCTGCCCGCTCAAAGCGTGGCCGGAAATTCCGGCCATGCGTTCAACTGGCAGTCCCTTCTTCTGTGTACCCGCACGCCGTACACGTACACGTATCTGTCTTTTCGTCCCAGCGGCAGCAGCCCACAGCCCAACATTCCGGGCAGATTGGCCACGGGCCTTTTTTCCCGGCCGGATCTGGACCCGGTCCGATTGGTGTCTCGTCTCGCAGTGTAGCCGGAGACTTCGGCCACATTTCGTCAAGCAACGCGTCTATCCTGCTTTTCAGGATTCGCAGCTTAAAAAACACCAGCACGCCCAGCGCGATCCACTCCAGCTCAGCAGCAAGCTCCAAGATCTCAATGATCATTTTCTTCTCCTTCCACTCCTTCCAATTCTCCTTTGCAGTATGTACAGCGGCTCGGCAGGCTCTTTTTCAAACCGCCCTTTTTCCAGAGTTCGAAGCACAGTTTCTCCGGTCTTCCGCAGTATGGGCATCGGTAGACACGGAAGATATCATCCCAGCGCCAGACCATGCGGACTGCGTTTTTCTGTTTCAAGTCCCATCGCCTCCCTCATTGCTTCAACTAGCCTCTTTTCAAGTTTGTCCTGGTCTATCTTCACTTCCATCGTTACGCCCTCCTGCTCTACCCACACGCCGTCCGTGCGCTTCGTAAATCCTGCTGGTGCAAAATTTCTGGCGTGTTCCAGCTCCGGCGTATGCCTGCACTGTGGATAGCTGCATTTCTCGCAAGCCTTTCTGTCGCAAAGGAACAGGATATTCCGCTCTTTCGCCCGCAATACGCCGCTCGGCAGAATAACGACTGGCTGCCCGACCTCCGCCGCAAGCTGCTCCTGAAGCTTTTTCCGATCGCCGTCACGCAGTCCGACTGTGCATTCCAGCAAAATCATTTTCTTTTTTCCTCCACGTCTTCCTGCGGACGGCTGAACGAGAATTCCTTGCGGTTCCCAACAAACTTGGGCTCCGTCCACCTAATCCCAGCGATTTTCATGCCGCATTGCGGGCATTTTTGTGGTCTGACGATTCGTTCTTCGAGTCCAAAGTCAAGGTTGTCTTCTGCGCCAAATGGAAAGATGTGCCGTCTTGCATCGTCGCTCACGCTGAATTCGTCGAAGACATAGTTGCATACCGGGCAAACGGGGCACGAGTCCAAGACTCCCTCGCTCTTGCTTCCTCGTTTTTTGATATTTTCTTCTGTTTTTCTCTGATTTTCTTCCGCCGCGTCGTTTTCCCGGATCTTCTGGTAGTATTCCAGCAGCTTCTCCCCGGCATTTTTGAGCAGCACGGCATAGCAGTCCGGTACATCCTCCGGGAACCATCCTGCGATGGGGCCGCCGCTCAACAGGCATTTGTCGCAGTCGTCCGCCCTGCACGCCTCTATCGCCTGCATGATCTCCGTAAAACTCATATCTTTTTTGCCGAGCAGCAGCGCTTCCCGGCGTTTTTCTTTTCTGCTCATTCCTTCGCCGCCTCCATTTCCTTGCGCTCCTGCATAAACCCGTGCAGGAACAGCTCCAGCAGAGCGGCGGCGCGGTTGGTCAGATTTGTGAAATCCTTTTTGCTGATCTGCAGTTTGCCGGTCGTAACAACCTCAGTCTCCGGTCGACCAATAATCTGAATTGTCGGATTAGGCACCAGCGTCTTTGCACCGTCCGCCCCCACTTCGAAGAGAGGCGGCGTGGACTGCTCCATGACGATGCGCGGCGGGTATTGCTCGCCGCGGAAGCTGGTATCCCATTGCTGTTTTTCGTAGTATGCGACAAAATTGTCTAGGTCGCGCGCAAACGCGCCCATGATTTCTGCCATTTTGATGCTCCCTTCAAATTGTGATGATCTCCCGCCTCGACTGGCGGGTGAATTTGCGTTCCGGGCAGAAGCGGCATTCGGTGCAGCTCCAGGCGCCGCGGTAGTTGTTGCGCGTCGGGCAGAGTGGGTTGTAGCAGATCCCGGAGCCTGCCCGCTGCGGGCCGCGGCCGAATTTTTTCTTCTTCGGTTCGGCTTTTGGCTTTTTGGCTGGATCCCTCTTGGTGGCGAGCGTGGCCGCGCGTTCTTTCCGGAAGCAGCCGCAGCTCTTTGCATGCCCGTTCCGGAGGTATCTGCCGTCCTTGCTGCAGATGGTCCCGCATTTACACCGGCAGATCCAGTGTGCCGTGTCTCCTTTTTTGCTGGTATCCCGCCCGATGACGTGCAAATATCCAAAGTCTGTGCCCGTCAGATCGACTACGTGTGACATTTCCATTCTCCTTTCGTCAGGGGCCGGTCTCCCGGCCCCTATGCAGGGCGGACTTGCACCGCCTGCGCCTGCGCGTCCCCCTGTCGCCGCAGACGAGCTGCCCTTGTCTGCTCAGACAGCTTTCCATAAGGAGGTAACACGATGCCGCCGGGCGATCCCGACACCCGGCGTGGGGTAACGTTTACAGTTCCCATCCGCGCGCACGTTCCACACGCGCTTTTTATCCCCGGCCCGCGGGCTTGAGGTGTCGCGGGCCGGGTGCAGAGCCGGGGTGATCCTCCCGCAGCCGTCTCATGGCGGAGCGGCCGCGGCCAAAGTCCGAAAAAATATGGTCCCCGGCTGATTGCTGACATCAATCCTCGGGCTGGCTGATGTCTTTGTGCCGCAGCCCGTCGGCGTTCTCGGTCAGCGGCAGCGCCTGCCGCCGCGCGTGCTCATCCGGGCTCCAGCCGCACCGTGCGCAAAGATCCGGCGCGAGCTTTGCATACGGACAGGCATTTCCCTGCTTCGGCAGCCCGCATGCCTCGCGCGGGCTGCTCTCGTTTTTTTCTGACATGTCAGACCTCCTGGATCTCGATCCCGAATTTGGACCGCATGAATTTCCGGTTCCGCAAATATTCTTTGGTCCGCGTTGCGGTCGACTTCACGTCCTCGACGACCAGCTTTCCGCCGAATCGGTAGGAAAAGTCCGCCGTGTACCGCACTGCGCGAATGCGCTCACCGGTCTCTGTCACATAAGATTCCTGCAGCGTGAATTGCGGCTGCAACCGCAGATCGGAGATGATCCCGGCCCGCAGCATCACCATCAGCTCGTCATAGCGCCTGGCTTCCTTCCGGCTGTCGAAGCGCAGCTCGCCGCGCGTATCCTTCCGGCTGCCGTACTTCGTCTTCCCATGGCTCTCCTTGTGAAGGGGAGCTGGCGCCGCAGCGCCTGAGCGGTCGAGCTTCTGCCTTGCATAAAGCTCCCGCATCCTCGGCGGCATGTCCGCCATGGATTCAAACCGCAGCCCGCTCATTCTGTAACTCCGTTTGTTCGCAGTTTTCCGGCTGTGCATCCAAAATCTGCGTGATGATACTCTCCAACTGTTCTGCAGCACGCATATCCCTCGCACCACGCTGCATACTTACTGTACCTGCAGTCCTTGCACCGCACCACCTCCGCAACGTCGGCGGCGGGCTGACGCAGCAGGAGCGTTTTTACCCGCGTAGGCGTCCAGTTCGGATTGTGAGCGTTGCTGGCTTCAAAATCTTTCAGCGCCGCCTCGCGGCTGATGTATTCTTCAGGCATGGTTTACCTCCCTCAACCAAAG
>CDZA01050007.1_pt1 | contig 34449 bp, 31 predicted proteins | sample 554881 | NCBI WGS metagenome assembly CDZA01 (sample SAMEA3182082, study PRJEB8094) | gut metagenome | biome: human; feature: gut; material: Stool; isolation source: human stools | place: Canada | collected 2012-12-04
CTATTGTAGAATCGTCATCATCATCAATATCCTCGTCATCATCTGATTCGTGTTTAGGGAGAATCTTGCTGATGTCTGTTACACCGCCCTTAATCAAAGCCTTGGCTTTTTCTCTTGCTTGCTCAATAGGAGTCTGAGCCATCATGAATGTGCTTGTAGATACAAGCAACATTGTTAACAAAACAATTTTTTCATATATTTATAACTTTTATATATATATAACTTTTTAGAATAAAATGCAAAGTTAATGCTTTTATTTAGAAAATAAGCAATATTTGCCTTTTTTATATAATTAATCGAGTAGTAATAGTCTATGTATAGGTTATTCCATCAAATCTCTTCACCCTTCATTTTGGGGCTGTCTGTCTGGAAATGGCTGCTGTAAATACATTTTTAAGGACGACTTTTTGTGGTTTTCTACATTTTTAAGGACGACTTTTTGCGATTTTCCACACTTTTAAGGACGACTTTTATTGGTCGGCAGAAAATTCACGTGGTGAAATAGATTTCCTGGTGCAGGATGAGGAAAGAATCATTCCGATAGAAGTAAAGGCTGAGGAGAATTTGCAGGCTAAGAGTCTGAGGGTGTTTGTGGAGCGCAATCAGGGATTGAAAGGTATGCGCCTATCCATGTCACCTTATAGAGAGCAGGATTGGCTTGCTAATTATCCTTTATATTCTGTATCTGCAATATTCGACTAATTTCACTCAAATCGTATCAAGTTATTTTTTCCCGTCACTAAGTTGTTGTGTTGGACATCCATAACTTTGTTGCCACTATGGTTAATACAATCATCTTCGAGTTACAGTTCCAAAAAAGGCATGGCGCAAATCGCTTGCGCCATGCCCGATACATAGAACACCTTATAGTCAAAAAAGAATCGATTAGTTAGTATCTTGCGTTCTGAGGGTCGAAGTTGGTCCAGCCGTTCAGCCAGTTGTTGCTGCCATCGAATGCACCGATGAAGCTTACTACATCAAAGCCTGTCCAGCCAGAGAATGATGCTGCACTGAGCAGAGGGCTGCCAGCGATAGGAGTGTAACCGTCGGCACCTACCAGTGAGGTCCAACTGTCGAAGTACTTGTTGTTCAACTCGGGTAAGAGGAAGAAGGTGTGGCTGTATGAATCCTTATTCTTGTCGAGATCCGTCTTGTTGGCTGCATCGTAGAGGTAATCCTCATACTTTTTGTTGGCATCGGTTCCTATCGCGTCCATACCTGCGAAATAAACATTCTGGAGTTTGAACTTCTTGTCCTTGGCATTCTGAACTGTTTCTCCCTTCTCACCGTCGATAATCAAGCCGATAGGCCAGCCTAAGGCAACAGAGTTGATGCAGTTGAGATTGGAAGAACGGCGAATCTGCATGGCTGCCTGGAACTTGCCGAGGGCAGAACCGTTGTTGGGATTGTATGCGCCGGCGTTGATATAGTTTGTTGTGTTCTCAAACTTGTCATCCAAAACCTTAGGACCTACGAAGGTGATGTTGGAGAAGGTGGCTGTGGTGCGAGGATCCACGGTAGCACCGTCAGAACAGTTGTCGCTCTCGAAACCATTGCTCTGAGAGGTGTCGGCAATCTTGCTGTCGCGGATAGAGAGACCATACTGTACCTTTCCTGAGAAACCGTTGTCGGTATCGAAGTCGTCATCCCAGCCCTTGTAGGCAACGAGGTACTTGCAATTCACAGTACCACCAAACCACTCGAAGGAATCATCATTAGAGTAAGATACCTGAACGTGGTCAATCTGTGTGCCAGAACCTACAGAACCTAAGGTAAGACCATTGATCTCCTTATCCTTCTGGAAAGGATAACCTGCAAACTCGATGCGAACATAGCTCAAGGCTCCCGAATTGTCGGCATCGTCGTTGCCGCCATGTTGTGTACGAGGACCACCCTCTATCTGTTGCTGAGTCTGGTTGTTCTTAGCCTTTCCGCAGAGGATGACACCGCCCCAGTCGCCAGGCTTTCTGCTGCCAGCAGCCTCTTCTGATGTGAAGACGATAGGCTCTGTGGCTGTACCCTTGGCGATGAGTTTACCGCCACGCTCTGCGATGAGGGCTGCCTTGCTCTGCTTGTCGCCCTTGATGACAGTTCCCGGTTCGATGGTGAGCTCAGCACCATCTGCGATATATACCCATCCCTTGAGGAGATAAGTGCCTTTCTTCAAAGTCTGCTTTCCTGTGAAAACGAATTCCTGGTCTCCGTTTCCGATTTGTGTTCCGTTGGCGTTCTCCTTGTTGTCAGTTTCGAAGAGAATGTGGTCGCAAGCCTTAAGACCGCCATTGGTAGTCCACTTGTACTCGGTAGTGCTGCCTCCATTACCCTCGTCGTCACTGCTGCAACTGCTCAACATGGCAGATGCTGCGAGAATGCCTATGCATCCCATTAAATACATCTTGTTCATCATTGTTTCTTGTTTTAAATTTTTTATTTAACAAACATCTAATATTTTCTTTTTAACCCACAGAAATCTTACTCTTATACGATATAAATGTTTTCTTTGCCTTATAAAATCTCTGTTCAAAGCCTTTGAATGTCCGTTCAAAGCCTTTGAATGTACGTTCAGAGCCTTTGAATGTCGGTTCAAAGCCTTTGAACAGACATTTCCAAACAATGGAACGGAAATTTAATCAAAGAGACAGAACAAATCATAACGAACTGAAAACAATTTGTATCGTATTAAAGTAACTACTTATGGCTATAGGGGGCTGAGTTGTTACCTTTGCTAAACTTCTTTCTAAAATTTATATATCGCCTGCAAACCTATGTTTCTGCCAGGTTTGTAGCATCTTGTAATCTCCTCAACCTCTTTGGTTCGTCCATCGCTGTAGGTCACGTCGGCAAACTGCTTGTAGTAAACTTTTTCTGCCAGCAGGTCTCTGATGTTGAGTTTCAGTTCCAGATGGCTGCCAAACTTCTTGGCAAACGAGAGGTCGATGGTGTTGCGAGGCATCTCGTAGCTGTGGGGCACTCGTGCATTGGAGTCGTCGCCAGAGCTTCCTTCGCTTCTTCCCACACCGATGATTCGTTTTCCTATGCGGTTGTAGAGCAGGGCAATGTCCATCTTGAATGGCTCGTTCTTATAGAAGAGTCCGGTGTTGATGAGGTAGGGCGATTGTCCCTGCATGGGTCTGTTTTCCTCTTTGGCTCCTTTCTCAAACTGCACCTTGCTCTTGATCAAGGCTCCATTGAACGACCAGCTGAAGTTGCGAAGACCTATGAAGTCGAGACTCTTGCGGATATCCAACTCTATTCCGTAGTTGTTGGCACTCTTGGCGTTCTTGTATGAATAGATGAGGTCGGTACCGCCAGCCACGGTGTAGGTCCACTCTATGGGCGAGTCGAAGTGCTTGTAGAAGACAGCCAGTGAGATGAGCTCGCCTCTTGATGGATACCATTCGTAGCGCAAGTCGAGATTGTCGACATAGCAGTTCTTCAACTCTGTATTTCCCTGCACGTTGCTTGCCAGGTCGAAGTCGTAGTAAACCGATGATGAAACCTCGCGGAACTCAGGTCGGTTGATGCTGCGCCCATACGACAGACGAATCTGATGTTGGTCGTTCAACTTGTAGGTGGTATTGAGTGAAGGGAAGAAGTCGCTGGTTCTGTAGTGGCGGCTTGTCTCGCTCTTCTCGTAGTCGCGGGTATTGGAGATCAGCTCCATGTCGTTGTGCTCAAATCGGACACCAGCGTGGATGCCAAACTGCCCAAAGGGGAGAGACATGGTAAGGTATCCTGCGCCTAAGGTGTTGTGTCCGCGATAGTTGTTGCGCATCTGCTTCTGCTCAAGCAGGTACAGCTTGTCGTAGCCCATATTCTCCTCATTGGAAAGAAGGGTAGGGATGTCGCTGTGGCGGAAGTCGGATGGCATATTATTGTCAGAAACATTCCAGTTGTAGATAAATTCGCGAGTGTGGTACTTGCGGCTGCGATACTCTCCGTAGGCACCCACCTGCAGGTCTGGCTCAAAGTTGCCAAACTTGAAGTGGTGCTTGTCGTTGATACCAAGAGAGAGAATGTGCTCGTCGAGTTGTGTCCACTCGCGGGATATGTCGTTTCCGGTGCTCAGGGCATACACACCCGATTCGAGAGCATCGTCGATGAGATATCTACGACGGTCAGGCAAATGACGGTTGGCATACGCATACCCGATACTCCAGTCAAGGGCATCGCTGGTGAAGGTGTGCTTGCCGGTAAGCTGACCGTTATATGTAGTTCGACTGCGGTAGTAATATTCAGCACTTCGCTCCAGGTTCGACTGTGCGCTCACACCGTCACGCCAGGTATATCGGCTTGTAGCCAACTGGTTGAAGATGTTCTTGAGCTGATACTTGTGGTTGCCGTCCTTGGAGAGGAGGGTGAAGTTGAGCATGGCTCCGAGTCTGACATGATTATTATATTGGTCGTCGACAGAATGACGCAGGTAGTTGGGCTTGTCGTTAGTTGCATCGTAGATACCAAAGAGGTTGTTCTCCATCTTCTCGTAGGTGCGATATTCATTGGTGTAGTTCAGTGCGGCAAGCATGCCGAGTGTTCTGCCTCCCAACATCCATCGGTGGTTCAGGCTGGCTGCCAACTTCAGGTCGCCCAGGGGCTTCTTGCTCTTTACCATCCAGTCGTTGTTCAGGTGGTTGCCCAAGAGGGATGTGGCATAGTTGTCTATCGGGCTGCCGTTGGCATCGAGCTGAGGAGCCAAGGAGGCATTGATACCTCCGTGAATGCTCCGCATCCCGTTGTCGAAAGCCAGGAAGTCGGTTGCCGAACCTTTAGAGTAAGCAAAGTCCTGGAAGGCTGAAGCTGTGTTCCAGTTTCCACCTACAGATAAAGAAAAACTGTTTTCTGCCGGAATCTCTTTGGTGTTGACGATGATAAAACCGCCCGAATAGTCGGCAGGATATTCTGCGGTTGGGCTTTTCACGATAGTAAGATTGTCAATTTGCGAACTTGGGATGATGTCGAAGGAGAATGCCCTTGAGTCGGCCTCCGAACTGGGCACCGCTCCTCCGTTGACCCAAACATTGTTGTAACGCTGAGACAGTCCACGTACCATGACGAACTTGTCGTCGATGAGGCTCACGCCTGGCACACGGCGTATCACCTCACCCGCATTGGTGTCTTGTGTACGACTTATTTCTTGTGCTGAAACATTGCTCACGATGACGGGACTGCTTTTGGCTACCTGTAACATTGCCGCATCCGTATTACGCCTTTCCACTGCGGTAACGGTAACGCCTTTCAGTTGCTGTTCATCAGGCTGCAAAGCAATCGTCAGGTTTGCATCCTTCATCTGAACCCCGTCAATTTTTAGAGTTTTATACCCTACATATTTAATATATAATGTATAAGTACCATCTTTCAATCCTTCGAACGAAAAGTTTCCGTTCACGTCGGTTACTGCTTTCACATCGGTTCCTTCGATGCTGATAACGGCTCCGATGAGTGTCTCTTTCGAGTTTTTGTCGATAACGACTCCCTTGAGTTGTTGCGCCCACGACTGCAAGCTTACAGCCGAAAGCAATCCCAAAGCAATGATTCCCCTTTTTAGTTTCATACCTTTTTCTTTTTTCTTGTTACATCTTCTTTTGTCTGAGAGGACTGCTTGTTTCAGTTCCCTCTCTCTTTGTCGGGAATTGGGTTATGATAACCCTCTTCTTTTCGGATGCAAAGATACGATGGTATTGTTACAGGGTGGTTGCGATGAGATTGAAAGGTATTGACGAAAATGAGACAAAGATGTTACATAAAAAGGAGCACTCACAAGGAGTGCCCCAATCTAATCTAAATCATCAATAAAAGTGAAATGTCGGTAGTATTCTTCTTATACCCATTGTGGTAAGAAACTCGAGATGATGAGCACCACGATGCCGAGGATGAGCACGGCAATGGTTTTGGGTGAACAGCCCTTCCATTCCTTCAGAATGATTCCCCATACGTTGGAGAATACAACATTGAGTGCCATGAGGATGCAGAAGGAGAGCGTCATGAGAGTAGGCGACTCGTTGAGGAAGCCCTTGCCCAATGACAGTCCGAAGAACTGACTGTACCACAAGGCACCTGCCAAAGCACAGAACAAGATGTTGTTGTTCCATACCTCGCGCTTCAGATAATCACCCCAAGTGTGGTTCTTGGAGTTCTGATAGAAGCAATAGATGGCATTGGTGATGAATCCACCCACTGTTACCAGGAAGGTAGCAGGAAGCGTCTTGTACATATCGGGAGTGAAGGTGCCGAAGTGTATGTCGCTTCCGAAAGCCAGACCTACGTTGAAACATCCGCTCATGAAACCTGCCAGCAGTGCGATAGTCAAACCCTTGGGGAAGTTGAAATCCTTGACTGCAGCCTTCTTTTCTTCTTCTGAGAGCGATGAGGCCTTCATGCTTCCTGCCACTCCGATGATGGCGATACCCAGCAAGGTGACCACCACACCGAGGATTACGCTGAAGGTGAGCGAAGACAAGGCATCCATCTCGGGGAAGAAGATGTTGAGCAACACGGGACCCATGATGGTGCCCAAGCCAGCACATGTACCTAAGGCAATGCTCTGTCCTAATGCCACTCCCAAGTAGCGCATGGAGAGTCCGAAGGTAAGACCTCCCACACCCCAGAGCATACCGAAGAGCATGGTCATCATCACCTCGAAGCCATAGCCGTCGAAGAGCTCGAAGAACGAATGGCCGCTTGGCACGGCGAGCATGGCGCCTATGAAAGGAAGGATAAGCCACGCAAAGACGCCCTGTACAATCCAGTAGGATTCCCAGCTCCAGTCCTTTATCTTATTGATTGGAACATAGCAGCTCGACTGGCAGAAGGCGCCCACTGCTATGATTAAAAGTCCTATTAATATTTCCATATTGTTAATAGTTTGGTTTTTAGGTTACTGAACTTTAGTATATAAAGAAGTTAAAGGAGTTAAGGGAGTTAAGGAGTTAAGACGTATGTCTTGTTGCTTAAAAACTACATGCAAAGACTGTTGTCTTAACTCCTTTAACTTCTTTAACTCCTGAACATACAAATGTTCAATATCTTAGTTTCTTTTAGCGAGAACTTCTGCCTCGTATTTCTCGATGTCGGCAATGTATTCCTCGCCTACAGGGATATTGTTCTTCAGGTTGAAGTAGTCGTATACAGCACCGAAAGGCAATGTCTTCTCTTCCTCCAAGAGAGCCAAGCGCTGGAAGAGCTTGCCCTCGTCCTCATACTTGCGGAGAGTATCGAGAGGCTCAAGAAATGCCTGCAGCAAAGACTTCTGGGCAGCACGTACGCCGATGATATAAGCTCCGATACGATTGATGGAACCATCGAAATAGTCGAGACCGATGTGTGCACGGTCGAGTGCATTGGCACGAACCAACTCTGAGAAGAGGTTGCGGGTGTTGTCGTCGAAGAGAGTCACGTGGTCAGAATCCCAGTGCATAGGACGAGATACGTGGAGCATCAGTTCGGGCACGAAGAGAAGGAGTGCGGAAACTGCATCCGAAACATTCTCTGTAGGCTCATAGTGGCCTGTGTCGAGGGTGTACATCACATTGTTCTTGGCGCAATAGCCTGCATAGAAGTCGTGAGAACCTACGGTGTAAGCCTCCAGTCCGATACCGAAGAGTTTAGCTTCGAGGCATGACTTCATATTTGGCAACTTCTCTGCCAGGATTTCATCGAGCGAGTTCTTCAGAATCTCACGATAGCGGCCTTTCTCTACGGTGATGTCCTTGCTGCCATCGTGTACCCAGATGTTCATGATACATGGATCGTTCTGGAACTTACCCATAGCATCGGCAATGCGGCGGCAACGCTTGGTGTGCTCTATCCAGAACTCGCGGATAGCAGGATCGGGATTTGACAAAGAGAGACTTCCACTCTTAGGGTGAGAGAAAGAAGTAGAGTTGAAGTCGAGCTTCATGTTCTGCTCCTTAGCCCACTGCATCCAGCCTGTGAACTGGTCGACGGTTACCTCATTGCGGTCAATCTGCTTGCCACCGAACTCACCGTAAATCTCATGCAGGTTAAGACGGAAGGTACCAGCCAGAAGAGAGTTCACCTTCTCGATGTCCTGACGCAGCTCGTCGATATTGCGAGCCTTGCCGGGATAGTTGCCTGTACTCTGTATGCCACCCGATGCAGCCTCTCCACGTTCGAAACCTACCACATCATCAGCCTGCCAGCAGTGCAGGGAGATAGGGGCCTTCTCTAATGTGGCAATAGCCTTGTCTGTATCCACACCAAGAGCCGCATAGCGCTCCTTGGCAATCTCGTAATTCTTTAAAATCAAATCTGCTTTCATTGTTTTTAAGTTTTTTATTATTGTTGTTATTATTTTTTGAATTTTAGCAAGTTCAGAAGATTTTACCTTTTTACCTTTTTACTTTTTTACCCTTTTACCTTTAAAAACTTCTCGTATGCCGTATCCCATGCCTCCTTGTCCTGAGGCTCAAATTGCTGCAACTCGATAGAGTTGGCGATGATCTGTCGCATTTCCCATATATCCTTCACATCGCCCGATGCCTTTGCCTGCAACATGATGTTGCCTATGGCTGTTCCTTCCTGAGGACCTGCCAATATGCTGACACCACAACTGTTGGCGGTGAACTGGTTGAGATGTTTGTTGAGCGAGCCTCCACCTATTATATGAAGAACATTGAGGTCGATGTCGGCAAACTCCTTCAGCCAGCCAAATACCTGACGATAACGGAGAGCCAGACTCTCGAAGATGCAACGGCAGAACTCGCCATTCGATTGTGGCACATGCTGTCCGGTCTTTTCGCAATATTGCTGGATGGCCTCTGTCATGCTCGAAGGATTGGCGAAGCAGGCATCGTCGGGGTTGATGATGCTCTGGAAGGCTGGCTGCTTCATCGCTTCTGCTATCAGTTCGCCATGTCCCAAGGCTGTCATGTCTTTCTGATGGGCTGCAGCCTCGTCTTTCCATTCCTTGCGGCAACGCTCGTAAATCCACATGCCGCAGATATTCTTGAGGAATCGGGTCGTACCCTCTATTCCTCCCTCGTTGGTGAAGTTGAGCTCGTAGCTCTTCTCGTTGATGATGGCGTTCTTGGTCTCAATGCCCATCAGGCTCCATGTGCCAGAGCTCAGGTAGGCAAACTCCTCGTTCTTGGCAGGCACGGCAGCTACTGCACTGGCTGTGTCATGTCCTGCCACGGCAATAACGGGCACAGCCTTCAGACCGGTCATCTGCTGAACCTCTTCGGTCAGGGTGCCTATGATGGTTGCAGGATGGGTCATCTTTCCAAACTGCTCTCTCTTCAGTCCAAGGCTTTCTACGAGATTGTTGTCGAGGTCGCCTGTCATAGGGTTGAGAATCTGCGAGGTGGAAGCCACGGTGTATTCACAGATGGCATTGCCTGTAAGCATATAGCTCAGTGCGTCGGGGATGAAGAGTATCTTGTCGGCATTCTCGAGCGCCACGTTGCCAGCCTTGCGCATGGCGTAAAGCTGGAAGAGCGAGTTGAAGTTCATAAACTGTATGCCCGTCTTCTCGTATACCTTTTCCTTGCTTATCTTCTCGTCGAAGTATTTCTCCATCATGCCCACGGTGTGTGGGTCGCGGTAAGCCAGCGGATTGCGCAGTATGGCTCCGTCCTTGGCCACGTATACGAAGTCGCATCCCCAGGTGTCGATACCGATGCTCTGTATGTTGATGCCGCGTTGCGCCACCAGTTTCAGACCTTTGATGATTTCCTGATACAGGGCATAGATGTCCCAGTAGAAGTGTCCGCCTGTCTGTATCAGGTTGTTGTCGAAGCGTGTCAGTTCTTCGAGACAGAACTTACCTTCCGACAAAGAACCGATGATGGTTCGTCCGCTGGTAGCACCGAGGTCTACCGCAAAATAGTATTTTTTGTTGTTCATTCGATTAGGTCGTTAGATTTCCTATGTTGTTTACGGTTGCAAAGATAGTACTAAAAGAAGCTGCCGACCACGATTATTTGATTTTTCATCCTTATTTTTTGACCCGCTGATTTTTCTGTCGTCAGGAAGGCTACGTGGAATAGTAACAGATAGAAGAAAACACCTGCTGTTTCGGACAAAAATAAAAGTAAGTAAACGATTTCATATAAATATAATAAGGAAAAGGACAGATATTGCGTTTCTTTTCGTAACTTTGCACCCGTTTGGCAAAAATACGATCCAATACAAACAAATATAAAAAAATATCTAACACAAACAATTAAAAATGACAACATTAACAATTTCGATTATCGTCGTCTTTGTGCTTGGCTATGCTCTCATAGCCACAGAGAGCCTGACGAAGGTAAACAAGGCTGCGATAGCCTTGCTCATGCTCGTGGGGTGCTGGACACTCTACATGGTTGACCCTATGCAGTATCTGCAGATGATGCACCCTGACTATACATGTGGTGCTGCAGGAATGGTAGAAAAGGTAACGTGTATTATCCAGGAACACCTGGGCGATACTGCAACGACCCTCTTCTTCCTGATGGGAGCCATGACAATCGTAGAGATAGTAGACCAGAATGGCGGATTCAATTGGGTTCGCAAGGTGATGAAGACAAAGTCGAAGCGTGCTCTGCTTTGGCGCATAGCCTTCCTTACCTTCTTCCTTTCTGCCATCCTCGACAACCTGACTACCAGTATCGTGATGATTATGATTCTGCGTAAGCTCGTTACCGACCACAAGGACCGTATGGTATACGCCTCGCTTGTCATCATTGCTGCCAACTCGGGTGGCGCTTTCTCGCCCATCGGCGACGTTACCACCATCATGCTTTGGAACAAGGGACTGATAACCGCAGCTGGTGTGATCGCCGAGATCTTCATCCCATCTGTTGTTTCCATGGTTCTTCCAGCCTTCATCCTTCAGACCATGTTGAAGGGCGAACTCGTGATGCCTGAGGTTTCTGCCCAGCAGAATGCTTCGGTAAGCGACTTCACAGAAGGTCAGCGCAAGGCTGTGTTCTGGTTGGGTGTTGGCGGTTTGATCTTCGTTCCTATCTTCAAGAGCATTACCCACCTGCCTCCATTCGTAGGCATCCTCTTGGTATTGGGTGTGCTGTGGGCTGCTACCGAGGTGTTCTATCGCGGTTTGCATCGCGGACAGGATGCTGAGGGTACACAGAAGCGAGTAACCAAGTTGCTCTCTCGTGTGGATATGAGCACCATTCTCTTCTTCCTCGGTATCTTGATGGCTGTGTCTTGTCTGGCAGAAATCGGCGTACTGACAGCTTTAGGTCAGGGACTGAATGTTGCCTTCGACGGCAATCACTACCTCGTAACAGGTATCATCGGTGTACTTTCAAGTATTGTGGACAATGTGCCTTTGGTAGCAGGCTGTATGGGTATGTATCCTGTGGCAGCTGTAGGCGATATGGCTGTTGACGGAATTTTCTGGCAGTTGTTGGCTTACTGTGCTGGTGTCGGTGGTTCTATGCTGATTATCGGTAGTGCTGCTGGTGTGGTTGTTATGGGCTTGGAGAAGATCACCTTCGGCTGGTATATGAAGCACATTTCCTGGATTGCCTTCGTAGGCTATTTGGCTGGTATCGTAAGCTACTGGTTTATCCGCACTTTCCTCTATGCTGTATAAGCAGACTCTTTTGAGTCGATGAAATAAAAAAAGGCAACTTGTCGTAGCGACGGGTTGCCTTTTCTTTGTTTTCTCCTTTCTTCAGCTCTTTGTTTTCTCCTTGCTTCTTTTCTTGCGAAGAATGCTCCTCCGGGGTTCGCAGGTGCTGTTATCTCATTTTATTGCGGAATTCAGAGGGCTTGAGACCAGTCTGGTTCTTAAACTTCGATGAGAAATAGTCGGGCGACTCGAAGTTGAGTCTGTAGGCTATCTCCTTGATACTCTCGTCGGTGGTGGAGAGCAGTTCCTTAGCTCTTTGCAGTCGGAGATCTTGCTGATACATGGCAGGAGCGATGCCTGTAAACTCCTTGAAGAGTTTGCGGAACGATGAGTAGCTTACCCCCAGGTCTTCGGCTATCTTCTGTATGGTGAGGTCGCTCTCCAAGGATTCGCGTATGCGCAGTCGGGCCTTGTTGATCATATCCACATGGGCTGTGTTCTTGTTCAGGATGATGTTGCGTTCCAGAGAGTACATCATGCCGATGAGGTGGTTGACGATTCCTGCCAATGTTTGCTGCGAGTAGGCGGCCTCCTCTTGTGCTATGCGGAAAGCCTCCTTGTAGAGGCTTAGTATGTCGTTGCTGAACCCAACATGGTAAATAGGTTTCTCGGGTGAAAGGAATCCTGCCTTCACTCTGTCGTCGATGTTCTTGCCTTTGAAGCCTATCCAATAGCTGTGCCATCCCTTCTCAGGACAGGGGTGGTAAGTGTGCCATTCGCCAGGAAAGAGCAGGAATATGTCACCGGCCTTGATAGGTGTCTCTGCGATATGTGCCGACTGGAACACGCCTTCTCCCTCGGGTTGGTAGAGCAACTGGTATTCATCGAGCTCGCGTCCCTTCTTTAGGTCGAAGTAATAGCCGTCGGCATGTCCTTTTGTGGGATAGGATTCTCCCGGCTCGATCATCTCGTACCCTATGGTGCTCACGGTGAGTCCCCATTCTTTGTCACGTTCGTTGGCCAATAGATATTTGCTTGTCTGCATGTCTGTAATAAACTTATTCTGGCTGCAAAAATACAGAATTTGCAGCAGAAAAGAGCATGATGAAAGTTTTTTTATGCTTTTGTGTGCATAAAAAGTACTGTCGTCCGCACCTCCTCAGCTGTTTTTTCCTTCCATGTAGCCCGTTGCGTAAAGGTGTCCTTCCTCTATGATGCAAGGGGTGAAGAATGGAATAAGTTGCGATAACTCCGCCCTAACTATATAAAAATAGGTAGTTAGGGCGGTGTTATCCTTGCAGATTTCATCTTTTTTGTTTATCTTTGTACCGGTAAGTTTAGTATAAATTAAATAAAATCAGCAATTGAGGTTCGTTTATTGCTAATGTATTCATACTTACTCCTTTTTAAAAACATTCATCAATTTACAGCAGCAAAATTACGTTTTTCCTCGAGACAACCAAGCAAATTAAAAGAGATTTTTAATAATGGTATAGAGTACCTGTTTTTATGTGCTAACTTATCAACGACCTTGGTGGCAAGATGGAGCAGAACCAGTTGTAGGAAAAGTTGAATGATAAGATGAGACGTGATGAAGAATTGGAGAGCATGAAGTGAAGGATAGGTGTGAAATTGGAATTTTTGGTAAAATTCAGCTGAAAGTTAACAAAAAGCTTGGTAATGTGGAAATAAAAGCATATTTTTGCAGATTAAATAAGTACATAACATTAAAAATAAGAAGATTATGGCAATAGAAATTAAACCAATACCTGTCCTTCATGGTGAGGCAGCAGCTCGTTTCGTTGAAGCGGCTGATGAGGCATTGGAAAAGCGAGGCTCCATTGACTTCTCCAAGCAAGTAGCCAAGGCACGTGCTATATTAAAACGTTCAAAACTGTACATTTAAAATGTTAGAGCAATGTGATTTTATGGAACTGACAGAAGAAGTCTTGCAGCAATGCAAAGGCTTTATTTGCAAGGATGAGGACATAACAGAGTTCTTCGCCCATGACTATGCTGATTATGCCTATCAGTTGTTAGGAAAATCATATTGCTTTGTTAAACCAGAAACATCTGAAATAATCTGTGCATTTACTGTCGCTAATTCGAGTGTGAAAGTTGATTCACTTCCTTCAAACCTTCGGAATAAACTTAATAGAAAGATTCCGAATGCCAAGCGAAGACCACAATATCCTGCTGTATTGGTAGGACAGTTGGCTGTAAGTGATTTGTTCTGTGGACATCATGTTGGAGACGAATTGTTGGATTTCATCAAATCATGGTTTATAGACCCACTGAATAAGACTGGATGCCGGTATGTCATTGTTGATGCTGTCAACCATCAGAAAGTATTTGAATATTATCAACGAAATGGTTTCAAATTTCTGTTTTCGTCAGATGAGGAGGAATGGACCTTCTTGCATAACAAAGGTCAAGAGCCAACAACTCTGATAGAACCGATGAAGACACGACTGATGTACTTTGATTTGATCTATCTCCGCACAAAATAACAAATAAAAGATAATAAGCCCCTCTGGTGCGCCGAAAGGCTGCATACTAGAGGGGCATTACTTATTTTAGGCAGTTTACTTTGCGCTTTTGCGGTAAATGATATTTTAATGTCCGTTTTCAAAACTGATACAGCCCCCATGAGATAGGGGAGGAAGATAGATGAAAACATTGAAAAAATGCCCTAGAACCATCTCTTCTTCATTTTCTTCAAGAAATCCTTGGTGATAGGGAAGCCGGAGGCATCACCTATTACAGAGTCGGTATTACAGAAGGGACATTCGGCTGTAGGCGGCTCATCAGGAAGGTAATCCGTGATTTCGGATGGCGGGTTGTTGAGTGATTGTGCTTTAAAAAAAACGCCCCCATCTGAAAGTGTATCAGATGAGGGTTGTTTCTGAATTTATAGTTGCCTTTTTATCTGTTTCTTTGTACAGTATCGACTACAACATCGCTAGGAATCTCTGTAGGAATGTCTTCAGATGGTTCTTTGTAATTTGGATCTGGCTCATCTTGTGGAGAATCATCTTCGTCTGTGATATCTGGTGCATTGAGCTTTCCTTCCTTCTTGGCTTTCAGATACTCTTCGTATTCCTGACCATTAAAGTCTATCTTTTTGAGTAAACTCTCTTTAACGGCATCCTGGTCTTTGCCGATAATATTAGTGATACAACTTATATCTCTATTACATGCATAGTTGTACAGTTCAGGTATGTCATCTGAAAAAATAGTACTTTCTCCAGAGGCCAAATCTACTCCTTGATGTACTTTCTTTGCTTTTATAACACCAGTTGAAGATTGCATGATAGTGATTTCAACTGAGTAATCTGAACCCTTTACCATTTCTGATCCTGTATTTCGGATAGGTTGATCGATTTGGCAATGAAATCCAGTGGCATCACGTCTCCAAGCATAGTTACCTGTTTCATTAATAAGTGAGAGCGACATGTTGTTGGAGTACTTATTGATAAGATAGCTTATAAAGTCACTACTTTCAAGCATCAGTTTTCCAAGTTCCAAGTCAGGCATCTTTTTGATTGGCACTCCTGTTTTCAGAGCAAGTTCGTTACTTACAGAGTCGAGTTTGAGGACAGAGAATGTATTGATAATCTTAAAAGTCTTGTTGTCTGTTGACTTGAAAATTATCTTTGACATTCTTGCGTTCTTGATGCTGACCATATAGCTACTGTCCTTCTCATTCTTCTGAATGTCGAAATCACCTTTCTCGATACTGTCAGGCAATGATAAGTCACCATACAGTTTTGCTCCTGGATAAATGTCATGTACTGTCGCTTTATCGCCGTCTTTGACGGCAGCGATAAACTGGTTGGTCAAATCTTCGACCGTACTCTTATTTGAGTCGCATGATGACAGTCCTAGGACTGCCATCAATGCTATAGTTATGATACTTTTTGCTTTCATAAAAAATGCATTTGTGTCCGGATAAAATCTCAGAAGGGGTAAACCCCTATGTATTGAGGCTTCGGACTATTAATACTTAATTCTTTAGTTACTTTGAATATGGAATGGATATCATCTTGCTCCGTAGTGCCATAGAACTTCTTGATATGTAGATGTTGTTTAATCCAGCGAAATTGGCATGCCAATCACCTTTGTTACGGTCAATACATTTCTGGAAGTCATAACGAAAAACCAGAGACATAATCAGAGAAAATATGGTCTTCTTTGAACGCATTACAGAAAATCAGAGCTATTTGAGGCTCGTCTACAAAAGTACAAAATTTAACCAAAAATTCAAAGAACGATATATTTAATTATTTTTCAATAACTTAGACTACATAATCCGGATTTTATCCGGACAGTAGTGGACCTCTAATTTGTAATTACCACTTTATAGCAGCCACTTTCCCGTTTTTGGTATAGATGGCTCTAGGAAACCTTGCATTTATATATGAGGCAGTCGTTGCAAATAATCGTGTCGGGAGATATACCTTATAGCCGCTTTCTACTCTTACAAAGCCATATGCGATAAAATTAACGTCCTGCATTACAAGTTTATATTCTCGAACAATGCCCTCAGGCATACCTATGTATGGCCTAAAGTTTTCCATCGCATCGAATGCTTTTCGACCATACTTCTGTACGAGAACTTTTTCGATTTGTGCATGCTTATTCCTTGCAGCGTCTTGTGTTTTCTTTTCAGCTATTTGTCCTGCTTTTACTTCTGCATTATATGCTTGCGCGAAAGAATTGTATTGCATACACTTCTCGCCTACTTTCTCGCCATTTTTGTTCAGATATATTCCAACATATAACTCCAACTTGTCATTCTCTTTGGCGGTTTTTGGCGTGAAAGAATAGTCGTCTTTTGTACCTGCATACTTAAAAATTCCAAGCATAGAGTTGCCTTCAGGCTGATACAATAATACTTGGTAGTTTGTTTTAAAACTGGATATCATATATGGCTCTTTGTCCTCTTCGAAGAGATTATATATATGATGACCATATTTTAATTCTCTTTCATCTCCTTTTATCACTATAACAATTCTACCGTCGGGATATATCACGGCATCTTCTATGAAGTCGTTGTCAAACGTGTGGGTCTTTGACAACACGTCCAAAGCTTTTATCATATTTGAATAACTTTCGGTATTCTGTGCAAGGCTTACACCAAAATAGGTTGCGACATCCGGATCCTTTGGGAGTATGGTCTCTTTCAACTCGTCATACAGCACGTCCCAGTCTACACCTCTTTTTATGTTAGCATTCACAAAGCGTTGCACGTAAGGAATGAAGTCCTTTGGTGAATCAGAATTTGTAATACCATCGATGAATGTGTACATCTTGCTTGGGTCGGCTTGATACGCTTCCCAAACGGACTCAGCGCTTTTTCCTGCGCCTTGGGCGTAGGAAAAAAATATACTAAATGTGCAACATATTGTTAATAATATTTTTTTCATAATGTCGTGTTTTATTTATCTTTATTTTTATTGTATTCAGCCAAAATGAAGTTCATTATAGGCTCGTATATATTCTTACAGTTTTCTTTAGTCGTGACTTTTCCGTTGCTGCTTATAATGACAGGTAGAGCCTCGTTATTCTTCAGCGAAGGAACTTGGTTAACGATTTCCTTTGTGGCGTTAAACAATTTCATTTTGAATTCCGGAGTAAAATATGATGAGTAGCTATCCACTTGCACCAGCACTGCGGCAAAGAAACTCCACAATATGTTTCGTGACTTGAATGTTTCTATATAATTGAGCATATCTTGTTCCATTTCGTTCCTGTTTTCGTCGTATATAATATTACGACACAAGTCATGTAACCATCTGTCAAATATGTAGTGATCATCTCTTTTAGCGGTAATAGCCAGCATTTGCAGTTTGACAGGATAACTTTCAGCTATTTTTACAAAGTCCAACTTAGTTGCTTGCAGTGCCCATAGCATCTCGTGCTTGAAGGCGCATTTATTTATGAAATATTCCTTATAGTTTGCCGAAGACCAATTCCTGTCGTAGTCTCCTACTTTATAAATCTTAATGACATTCCGGTCATCGAAGTCTTCTATCTCTTCGATTTTTCTGCTTTTCCATACATTGCCGTCATCTATACGTGCGATGGCAATATCAACATCGCTTGTTGCAAAAAGCGAGTCTACCACAGGTATGTCGTATGGTATGAACGACAGAAGAGTTTCAAAGTCCTTTGAGCGGATAGCTCTCCTGAGGGTTTGCTTCTTGTCTGCAATCAGTGACATTGTTTTTTCGTGATACACGTCTTCAAGCCCATACTGTGATGCCACGTCGGACAGTTCTTTAGAAGGCTTGTTTATAAAGCTCATGGCAGTCATTGCGGCAGCTTTGTCTTGGTTCAGCTGGTACTGCAGGGCTACTGTGTACATCTTGGTGACAGGAACCTGTGGGCACAGCTTGAGGTATTCCAAAGCCTTGGAATAGTCCTGGTTGCAAATCTTCTTAAATCCCAAAATGTAGTAGTTCGCTGCATACATGGCGTCTTCGGAATACACTTTCTTACCAGCAGCAAGTTTTGCATCCCATTTGGCAAGTTTCTTCTTGCATTTCTCGAAATATTCGTTGGCAATATTTGCCTTGTCTTGTTCTGTGATGTAGTCGCCGTCACCTTCCAACAGATTACTGATTTTATTCTCAGCTTCTTGCTCTGTATCAGCTTCAGTAAGAACCTGTTCGATGGCAGACTTGAATTCATCTTCTTCGTCCCATTTCTTTGCAAAATCCTGTGAGAAAGAAATCTGTGTGAAGCATACTGCCAGTAACAGTAGAATTAATCTTAAATGTTTCATGATGCTTTTTGTTTAAAAATATAAATGTTTATTAATTTGTTTTCATACAAACAATGCTGTTGTTGCTGCATTGAAAATACCATTCACGGTGAAGTCCAAGGCTGCTGTTCCGAGTCTTTCTGCCATTTTCGTCATCAGTTCCTTGAAAGTCAGCTTTTCATTGTTCTTGTTTTTTCGAACTTCTTTTAGCAGCTTGTTTATTTCTTCTTTACCATCTGCTGGAATACAGAGAAAATACTCAAGGTCGTCGTAATCCATTGAGACTATTTCAGAGTTGAAGGAGCTGTCAGAGAATCTGCCTCCAGCTTTTAATGTTGAGTCTAAATATCTGCGCAAGTACATATCTTCTATGACAAATTGAATGCACTTGCCGTCTTTCTTGAAATGAGCCTGTTTGAGATGTTCGCAGACCATATTATATTTATCAACGGATGTTTTGTTGCTATATTTCAGTTCTGCTTCATAGCGCAGACGTTTAACTTTGCTTTCTGGTATCTTCAGAGCTATGCTGATTTCATAGTTCTTCTTTCCTTGAAGTTCGTGCTCCAATAAATAATGGAATATCCACACTTCAAAGTCATTTTTGTTCATAGTGCCAAAGCCTTTCTCCAGATATTTGGAGATTACTTCGTTTAATGTCAGTTCTTTCATTATTAAAGTTATTTTAAAAATTTAGGCACAAAAAAAGGTGCGAACCGATTTCATTCTGTTCTGAAGGTTCTGGACTACCTGTACACAAAGAATGAAAATCAGCTCACACCAATGGGTATATGTTAATACCCATCCCGCCGAAGCGGAATGGATACAATAATATACAGTTGGGTGAACAACTTCTGTCTTCGTTCTTGTGTACAATGAATTGTCCAGATTCTCAGTACGAACCAAGCATGGTTGTTTCCTTAACATGTCTGCTGCTTGTTTAGAACAGCACTGCAAATATACCATATTTTTTTTTAAGTTGTTCATTGTGAGCTGATTTTTTAGCAAAAATAGGTGTTTTTTCTGCTTTTTCAGCGTTCCATTCTATTCCAAGTTCGAAATATAAGGCTTTTTTGTGGAAATATCTTATTGGTTGGATTTGTTTTACTATCTTTGCAGCATGGAACAGATATTACGTGAAATGATAGAAAAGATGGTGGGGCGCAAGATGGTTGTGCCTCGCGATTTCATCTGGTTGAGCCAAAAGGTGGAGGAACGTACCCAGCAGAGGGTGAGTGCCTCTACGCTTCGACGATTCTGGGGATATGTGAGCGAAGGGGTTTCTGCCAGTAAGTTTACCAAGGATGTCCTGGCGAATTTTCTTGGTTATGCTGACTTTCAGGAATTAGGCTTCTCGCAGGGGGCTGGTCAGCAACAGAGCCAAATGGTTATGGGCAAGGAAATCTCTTGTGATGATCTTTATGAGGGACAGATGCTCAAACTTTCCTGGCTGCCCGACAGGACCTGCATCATCAGGTATCTGGGTAATGGATATTTCAAGGTCTTGTCATCGGAAAATACCAGATTGTCGAAAGATGATACCTTTGAATGCCATCATTTTATTAACCATGAACCTGCTTATCTTCATGGCTGGAAACATGGGGATATGCCATCGGTCACCTACGCCATAGGTAAGAAGAACGGTATCATCGTAGAGCATTATTTGGAAGATTGAAAACTCGACAGGGTGGGCTTCACATATCTCTCAGCGGTATAGGAGGACAGTTCATAGATGATATCTGTCTTCTTGCCGGCTATGTCCTTAGAGAATGTCTGTGGATAAGTCGTTGTGATGAATTCATTACTCTTATTGACAAACTGATAGAATGCCTCGCTCTTTTTCACAACAGACTGGATGGTGTCTATGCCGGATTCCTTCCACATCTTGTCGATAGTCTTCTTTCCCTTGGATATGAGTTCGGCGCTTTGTAAATGGGATGCAGAAGATGGTTCAGCAGCTGCTGGCTGCTGGGAATGTTTGCTTTCAGAGAGTGGGGCAGCATCACCCGCTTGCTGGCGGATGACTGTATCCTTCTTGGCTTCGTGATGTGCCGGGGTGATGCTAATGCTCTTTTCCTGCTGATGCAGTAAAGGATAACTGATGAAACCTAATAAGATGATGCAGGTCAAAACAGCGATTGCGATACGCTTGATACCGGATAGATGCCTGTTTCTTTGAGCCATGAAATCGGCTTTGAGTTCATCCACATTGGCATATCGCTGGGCTATGGGAGCCTTGCAACGCTTGATGATTGCTGTATAGGGTTTGCCAGGAAGTATCATTTCCAGGATACAACCTATGCTGAAGATGTCGTTGCGGATGTCTGCCTGTCGGGAGATGATCTGTTCTGGAGAGATGTAGCCCGGTGTGCCGGCTGGCTGTTTGAGGATGGCAAAGTCATCGGTATCTGAAAGCCCGAAATCGATGAGTTTTACATGATTGCCGTTATGGGTAATAATGATATTGGAAGGTTTTAAGTCTCTGTGTACTATCTGCTTGGCATGGATGTAATGCACTGCATCAAGCAGCTGGAGGAAGATGCCTTCTCCCTCAGTCTTCTTGCCGCTCCAGTGTTCCAGCGTGATACCATCTATCCATTCCATCACGATACAGGTACCCATTTCCGGTATTTCTTCCATGCTGTAGGCTGATACGATGTTGGGATGCTGCAGGGATATGAGGATATCGAACTCTTTGTGCAGCAGGTTCTTGTAGTTTTCGTCTTGGCGATATGGCTTCTTCAATCCCTTGAGCACCCACCATCTGCCATAGCGCTTTGCCTTGCAAAGAAGGTTGAATCCTTTGCAAGGTATGGGAGTAAAGTCTGAAAATTGCTCAGACCTCCTGCTTTCTTCTATGATGATTCCTGAATATGAATCCATGTTATGCAGATTGGGTTGATAACTCAGTTGCAAAGTTAGCTAAAAGTTTCGAGAAAATTCTTTTTAGGGAGATTTTTTTGAAATAGTAATCTATTTCTATAGTGATTCTGCTTCAGATATCGTAGGCTTGTGGGATGATTACTGATTACGATTACAGTTCGATTTTCCACTCTATATAATACAATAAACCCCAACCTGCTATAGCGAAAAGCAGGTTGGGGGAATTATAATGATTTCGCTTTCTTTATGGAAATCTTCTCTGCGTTTCTGCATCTCAGCGAATGAGAGGCGATTTACAAAGGATATTCCTCGAAAGCATAGAGTACAGTGCTTAGATATCGCTCGCCTGTATCGGGGAGCAGTGCCACAATCTTCTTGCCCTTGTTCTCTGGCCGCTTCACAAAGACTCATTCGTTAGGCTCCAACTTGGTTAAACCTAATCGCTTCCGTGTAATAGTTTATTCCATTGCCAACAAGAGTATAAAGGGTACCAGTGGTGCCGTGGTAAACATTACATTAAAAGCTGATGATAAATTGGCTATTAGAGATTACACTCTGAAGTTGGAGAACATCACTTTGGCGGATGCTGCTGAAAATGAATATTACCCAAGTGATAGTGAATCAACAGTAAACGTTGTTACAACGGGTATTAAGCCCATCTTGATGGATGGTTCTTCTGATAAGATTTACGATTTGCAAGGTCGCAGAGTGAATACTGTTAAGAAGGGTATTTATATCGTAAATGGTAAGAAACTGATTGTGAGCAAATAATCGTTTATCGTATAACTAATGGAAATGTCCACAACATTTGTCTGATATCAAATCAGGCAAATTGCTGTGGACATTTATTTTTTTTGCTAATCTTCTATCCAAAATAAGTTTTTACTTTGTATTCTAATCCTACTTGAAGTAATCATATATGAATAGCGGGAAAGCATTGAGCACTGCCACTTTGCAATCCTCGGTATTCACATATTTTTCTAATTGTGAATCGAATATCTTGCCCTGAAGAATGTCATCTTTTGATGCTGGTATTCCGTTCTCGCCATTGCAAAGAAAGTTTGCTTTGCTCACGTTCTGTTCTTTCAAATATACCCAGTTCTGCTTGACTTCCTCTATTTCATCTTCTGTAGGTTCCCGATTCTCTGTTAGAAGGATAAAATCGAAACTTCGATAGGCTGAGAATTCTGCTGATAATCCCTTAAATCTGCTGCAATCTGTGCGGGATATCGTATAGGTCCAATAGTTTGCATCCGGCAGGAACTTGGTATAGCGGATAGATTCTACCATCGGATAATCAATATAGAGCTTTCCGTATTCTGTTTCATTATCAAAAGTTTCTAACATCTCTTTTACCTGTCTGTTGATTTCTTCGAGTGATAAATTCCTGTTGTGAAAATCATAATCGAAGAAAAGATAGATTTCGGAAATGTCGGCAGATCTATCTATGTCTTTTAGAGAATTGTCTTTTTGGGAGGCAAACTTTTCCATCAGTAAAGACACGATATCTCCATCTCCATCGTACTCCTGCAAATCTTTGTAAAGCTGATAGATATTGTTGTTGTAGGAACAAACTATCTGCTCTTCCCGATTGGAAAAGTACAATCGTTGGATGGTGCGGAATAAATCCGGCTCACGTTTTACTCCTTCAAAAACAAATAATATCATACTTCAAAAGCGTTGCCTCTAAACATTTTTTCTATATTATGGCCGAACCTCAGTTCCTTCTGGGTGCAGCTGCTCAATGGCTTGATCTTGTTGTCTTGCAAGATGAAATTGCAATCAGGGCGCAGTAAGTCATTGGTCATCAGGTAAGTGTTGTGGGATGACGTGAAAGCTTGGCATGGAAGGGAAAAGAGTGTCTTGCAAACCTCGAAGGAAAGCTTGAAGTGATAGAAAGCGTCAAATTCATCAATGAAAACGAATGATGCATCTTTCATCTGCTTGAGCCAATAGTAGAGCAACATCAGCGAGTGGGTGCCTGTTGATGCAATCTTATCAAATGGAATGCGACCTAAGCCGAATATGCAATACAGTTCTTTGTCGTCATCATTCGGCTTCTGAAACTCAAAGTCCTGTCCGCTCACACGATGGATGAAATTCTCAAAATCGTCTGTCAGATGATTCTTGATGATATATTCGTCAAGGTTTGCTGGAGCTGTAGCTAAGCCCATGAACTCATTCTTCTCCACACTTCGGAACCACAACATGGAGTTGACAAACTTCTGTAGTTTAAGGAGATAATGCTCTTTTGCCAATGGGTAGGAGGTGAGAAGGAAATTGATAATGGATACGTTGTTGGCGTTGTTGGCTAAGTTGGTCTTCATGGTTGCTTCCATCTGAAATTCTTCTTCATCCAATGTCAGGATAGAATCCTTGTTGCAGAATATCAGCTTGTTGTTCACCACAAGTTTCTCTGCCACTAATTTTCCCTCTGGTGATTTGCAGTAAGAATACTGCAACAGATCATCTCCCAACTGGAAGGTGTACTCAAAATCTACAGGGAAGTTCAACTTTCCTGTATAAGTGAAGTTGTCATAATAGTTCGCTCTTTTCCACTTCTGTGAAAGATGATTTGTGATATCGAAGATAGCCAATGCAAAGTTCGACTTGCCAGAACCGTTAGGTCCATACACGATGCCATTCTTGATGATTCCGTCTTTTATGGCAAATGTGTTGAACGAATAGTTACTTGGTTCCGACAAGTCCCATTCTATGCGATTGGCAAATCCTCTATAATTCGTAACGGCAAATTTTACTAACATAATATCTTTGTAAAAATATAAACGAAATGTTATTGCAGACGAGCACAAATGAAAAGTTCTTTCTGATTGCTGTATGCAGTTATTTTTTGCAAAGATATATAAAAATTCAATATGCCGTAATTTTTTTACGGATATTTAAGATTAAACTTGTTTTAGTCTCTTAATTCATTCATAGAATGACTATTCATACGTGTTGAAATTTAACGATTTCCCGCTGCGTCACCTTAGTTATTTAGAACATGAATCAGCCCTGTGATGCAGGGTAGGAGGAAAGATGCATTTTAATGTCCGTTTTCATGACTGATACAGCCTCTATGAGATAGGGGAGGCTTTCTTTAAAATCAGTTAAAAAGTGGGTGCTCTTTTATAAAATGAGTGGGAAGTTACAGGATTCCCTCATAAAATGTGTATATTTGTAGCGTTATTCCCCCATAAAATGTGGGCGGAATAGTGATTATTCCCTCATAAAATGTGATTGAGAGGTAGGATGTTCCCTCATAAAATGTGATTTAAAGATACGGATTATGGAAAGATTAGCTATCAATGAACTTCTGAAATGGAAGAATAAACAATATCGTAAACCTCTTATTGTTGAGGGTGCCAGACAGGTGGGAAAGACTTGGCTGGTGAAGGAGTTTGCCCGCCAGAATTACAAGCAGCTGGCGTATGTGAACTTTGAAGAGATGAAGATTCTGCAGAATCTCTTTGAACAGGACTTCAATATCCATAGAATTCTTACAGCTATTCTGAAGCCGTATTGAGCTTTAGCCAGAATCGTGACTGGAAAGAGGTGAGAGCCATACAGAAGGACATTCTGAACAGTTATCAGAGGGATATGTCTAAGCATGCTCCATCGGAAATTATTCCCCGTATTACTGATTTGTGGAAATCCTTGCCAGCCCAGTTGAGTAAGGAAAACAGGAAGTTTATCTATGGAGTGGTGCGTGAGGGAGCAAGAGCCCGGGAGTATGAGTTAGCCTTGCAGTGGCTGCTGGATGCCGGACTGATATATAAGGTATATAATGTAAAGGCTCCCCGACTGCCGCTTGCCAGTTATGAAGACCGGGCGGCCTTCAAGATCTTCGTCCTGGATGTCGGGCTTTTAGGTGCGATGTCTAATCTCAAGGCAACGACAATTGTGGCTGGCAACAGTATTTTTACCGAGTTTAAAGGTGCGTTGACGGAACAGTATGTTTTGCAGCAGCTCATTCTCAGGTATGAACCCTGTTATTATGCCAAGACCAACAGTACTCAGGAGATTGATTTCCTGCTCCAGGATGAGGAGGATGAGATTGTTCCGTTGGAGGTGAAAGCCGAGACGAATGTCAAGGCAAAGAGCCTGCGCCAGTTTGTTGCAGACAACCAGTCAAAGAAGGCCTATCGCATCTCCATGAATGATTATCAGCAGGAAGATTGGGTTACGAATGTACCGCTCTATGCGGTAAATGGTCTCGAATTTTAGCGATAGCACCGCCCTAACTATATAAAAATAGGTAGTTAGGACGGTGGTATCGCATTTGCAAATATATATATATGAAGTTCTGGGAAAAGAAAATCCCCAACCCGCTATATGAAAGCTGGTTGGGGAAATTATGATAGATTTTGCTTTTTCAGAAATATCCGATTGTGAATTACAGAGGATATTCCTCGAAAGCGTAGAGTACAGTGCTTAGATATCGCTCGCCAGTATCTGGCAGAAGCGCCACAATCTTCTTGCCCTTGTTCTCAGGACGCTTCGCAACCTCGGCGGCAGCAAAGGCTGCAGCACCAGAAGAGATTCCCACCAGGATGCCTTCGGTCTGAGCCAAGTCGCGGCCAGCCTTGATGGCATCATCGTTCTGTACGTCGAACACTTCGTCGATATATTCCGAAGAATAGGTCTTTGGCACGAAGCCGGCACCGATGCCCTGAATCTTGTGAGGACCACTCTGCTTACCATTGAGAACTGCCGATGTGGCTGGCTCTACGGCGATGACCTTCACGTCAGGGTTCTGCTCCTTCAGGTATTTGGCAATACCCGATATGGTGCCGCCTGTTCCTACACCTGCCACGAAGATGTCTACCTTGCCGTCGGTGTCTTCCCAAATCTCAGGGCCTGTAGTGGCGTAATGCTTGGCTGGGTTGGCAGGATTGACAAACTGTCCTAAGATGACAGCGCCGGGGATGGAGTCGCGAAGTTCCTCGGCAGCCTTGATGGCACCGGTCATTCCGTCTTTACCACTGGTCAGTCTTACCTCTGCACCATAAGCCTTTACCAGGTTGCGTCGCTCGATACTCATCGTCTCGGGCATGGTGAGGATGAGGTGATAGCCCTTCACGGCAGATACCAATGCCAGTCCCACACCCGTGTTGCCACTGGTAGGCTCGATGATGGTGGCTCCTGGTTTCAATATGCCTTTCTTCTCGGCATCCTCTATCATGGCGAGGGCTACGCGGTCTTTTACGCTTCCGCCTGGATTGAAGAACTCTACCTTAGCAATCACAGGAGTCTCCAAACCCTTGGATGCTGAATACTTACCCAATTCTACCAATGGGGTCTTACCGATTAAATCAGTAATCTGTTTATATATCTTTGCCATTTTTGTTTGTTTTTTGAAGTTAAAGAAGTTAAGGAGTTAAAGAAGTTGAGACAAATGCTTTTTTCTCTTATATTAAGGAGTCAGGAAAGCTGAGTTTGAACAATAATACTATTGTCTTAACTCCTTAACTCCCTTCAACTCCTTAACTCCTCGTAATGTTTACTTTACGTAAGTGAATGCCTCGTCGAGTGCCTCGATCAGGTCGTCGATGTTCTCGATACCGATGCTCAATCGAACAGTAGAAGGATAGATGTGCTGCTCCTCCAACTCCTCTGGACTTAACTGAGAGTGGGTGGTGGTGGCTGGGTGGATAACCAGTGACTTCACGTCGGCTACGTTGGCCAGCAATGAGAAGATGCGCAGGTGGTCGATGAACTCCCATGCCTCTTTCTCGCCGCCCTTGATGTCGAAGGTGAAGATAGAACCACCGCCGTTAGGGAAGAGTTTCTTGTAGAGTTCGTGGTCGGGATGAGAAGGGACGGCTGGGTGATTGACCTTGGCTACCTTTGGATTGTTCTCCAAGTACTCCACTACCTTCAATGCATTCTGTACGTGGCGCTCTACACGGAGGCTCAATGTCTCCAAGCCCTGGAGCAGAATCCAGGCATTGAATGGAGAGATGGTTGCACCGGTGTCACGAAGGATGACCGCACGGATTCGGGTTACGAAGGCAGCTGCTCCGGCTACATCAGCGAAGACTGCACCATGATAAGATGGGTCTGGCTTGGCGAGAGTAGGGAACTTGTCGGCATTGGCCTTCCAGTCGAACTTACCGCCATCTACGATGACACCACCGAGAGAAGAACCGTGACCGCCGATGAACTTAGTAGCAGAGTGAACCACGATGTCAGCTCCGTGCTCGATAGGACGGATGAGATATGGAGTGCCGAAGGTGTTGTCGATAATCAATGGGATGTTGTGGCGATGAGCAATCTCTGCCAACTTATCGATATCGGTTACATCTGAGTTAGGATTTCCGAAGGTCTCTGCATAGAGAGCTTTGGTATTGTCCTGGATAGCTGCCTCTACCTGCTCGAAGTTGCGAGGATCCACGATGGAGTAGCTGACGCCCTGTGTGGATAATGTATGAGTGATGAGGTTATAAGTACCACCGTAGATGTTGTCTGCAGCTACGATGTGGTCGCCGTTCTGAAGGATGTTCTGCAGAGCGTAGGTTACAGCGGCAGCACCAGAAGCGACAGCCAGACCAGCCACACCGCCTTCGAGGACAGCCACACGGTCTTCGAATACACCCTGAGTAGAGTTGGTCAATCGACCATAGATATTTCCTGCGTCACGGAGTCCGAATCGATCAGCAGCGTGCTGAGAGTTGCGGAACACGTAACTTGTAGTCTGATAGATTGGCACCGCACGGGCGTCGGTAGCTGGATCTGGATTTTCCTGACCTACGTGCAACTGAAGTGTCTCAAAGCGAAGTTTCTTTTCTGTACTCATAATCTATGTCCTTTCTTTAAATTGTTTATTATTTCTGATTGACGATGCAAAGGTACGGCGAAAAAACGAGTTATGAAATCGCATAATAGTGGCATTCTTACTACCACGTTTGTGGTATATGACTGTTTTTACCCTCTTTTTCTCCCTTTATACCTTATTATATATAGGGAATGGGGAGATTTGCTTTCTGTCTTTTTTATGTATAAATGACGAAGTTTGCAGTAAAAAGTAAGTGAAAGATGGTGATTGAGAGATAAAACGCAAGGAAAGGGAAGTTATCGTAAACGTTTTCGTAATTAATTGCGAAAAAATAAAATACAAAAAGGCGACATTTTTAAATTTTTACTAATTTTGCCCCTGTGAAAGAAGATATACGTTTAAAACGTTCATCTGGGAAAAGATAATTCACAAGAACAAAAAAATATACTCAAAATAATCCACTAAAACTGTAAGTAAAATGAAATGTTTAATTCTATCTCGATTATGGATGCTGATCGGTATCATCATCCTCACCACAGGACAGGCTTGGGCTCTAACGACAGGGTCGACAACAACGCAGAGGGTTTTTACCTCGATTAAGGAATTGCGTGATGCTGCTCAAACAAATAGTCTGAAACACGATGATGTAGTAGTCAAGTTTGATGATTCGAATCCCACAACTGTTGTGGCTGTAATGAAACATGCAGACCCAGATATTAAAGCTGATAAATTTGTCAATTCCTTTTTTATAGTAAATAAAGGTAGTGATAATAATTATTATGGTCTATGGGTTTCGCCTAATGGTGTTTACGACAAACAATTATTTTCTACTTGGAATTTGAAAATTGGCAGCAAGATAACAGGTTCTATCATTGGTGACTATAGAGAAAATGAGAGCGGAATGCCATATTTTGGATCCCTTGTAAATTCAGTTAAAATTGGTGATGTTACTTACAATACAAGTCTTACTGTAAAACGTGATGGTGAGGCAAATGAAACCACAGAGGCAGATTATCCTTATACAGTAGTCACAGATGTGAACACAATTGCAAAAAAAAAATGCAGATGGAAATACAGTAAACGCTTCGTATGGTCCCTATCTGAATACGATTATAAGAGTACCAGGAACCATCAAGAAGGGAACTAACAATGAATTCTATTTGGTACAGAAAGAAACAACCAGTACTACGGATTCGCAGAACCGTATTTACTTCAATAGTTCACAGTTGGATGGCATCAATCTTGATGACTATGTAGGAACCAGCGGAACATTTGAAGGCATCTTGGTGAAGCGAAACAAAAGTGAGTCAAAACTCATTGTACTGAAAGGCGATTTCTTTAAGGTAAACAAGATTTATCTTGATGAGAACGATGCTGAGGGTCGTGTCGAATATTTGGTACAACAAGGTGCTCTTAAAGATAAGGTAGATGTGTATGTGCATCGCACAAATTTGGTCAACAAGGATGGTGCATGGAATACAATCTGTCTGCCTTTCGACCTGACAAAAGGAGAATTTAAGACGGCTTTTGGCTGCGAACTTATTGCTCTTGCCAAACCTGCAACAAGTGATGAGACTGTTCATCAATGGGCTGGACAGGTGAACGATAAAGGTGTACTTGCCTTTACCAAACTGCCAGATACAGACCTCACTATTAAGGCTGGTGCTCCTTATCTGATGCAGGCATCAGGCACACAGACAGCTTGTTTGACGACCATTTCAGGTGCAGAGAACATGGAGCCTGAAACTCTTATGAAACAGGAGTCAACTTATTATGCCCATATCGGAGAAAAACTCATTTCCGTGGTGCCTCCTTATGAGGTGAAGGCTTCGTATAGTGACAATATCGTGAATGGTGATTTCTTTTTCCGCGGATTGTATGGTCGCAAGAAGTATACTGAGGATGCGGATGGTAAACTTACAACAACTCTTATTTCCGACGGCGGCAGCCAGAAGTATCAGTACATCAGCACAGCTGCTGGCAACTATCTGAAATATCTGCCAGACAATTCCACTCTTCAGTTCAACGGCATGCGTGCTTATTTCTATTTCCCCAACTGGAATGCGGAGAATAACAACAAAGCACAGGCTGCAAGCCAAAACAATAACACTAATGCCAAGATTCATGTAGCAGTGATGGCTGCTTCGACAACAGGTATCAGCAACATTTCGGCAGAGGAAGCCTCTAAGCAAGCCGAGGTTTACAACCTGAGCGGACAGCGTGTGGATGCTTCTTACAAGGGCATCGTGGTGCGCAACGGCAGAAAATATCTCCGTAAGTAAGAGTGTGCCGAGAATGCACATGAAGGGAAAATGATGTAAAAATAATAGTAAAAGGAGAAAAGAAAATGAAAAAGATATACAACAAGCCAACTATGATATTGGTGAAGATGGAAACAGAACATTTCATAGCCGCATCGCCTGGAAAAGTAGACCAGAACCAAATCGTCCACGAAGGAACTGGCACTAATGTGGGTGGAACTTCATCAGAAGGAGGAAATGATGACAACGGCAATGGCAGTGTTGCCGATATGGCAAAACCCTACAACCCCTGGACAGCATGGGATGAATAGAAGAGGGAATAACCCCTAAAACGAAGCCGGCTTCTATGGCAATCGAAAGTACTTTAAATCAACAACGAAAGTATTTGCGTTGCCACATGAAGCCGGCTTTGTTTTTGCAATCGAAAAGACATTGCAATCTATACCAACCTATTTGGTAAGCGAAGAATTGCATATATGATCATTGTAATATGCTATTCTTTAATTGTTTTCCGTTCATAACATAAGTTTTATCGTAAAGCATCAATTCGCCAACAAGATGTTGACGAATTATATACTATTTCTAATCTTCATCTTCTACCTCTTTTCCCTTTTGTAATTCAAAAAACTCTTTCTGTTCACGGATTTCTCGGCTCAACTCTTCTTCTGTAGGAAGATAAGTAAGATACTTAGCGGCAAAGAGCTGCTTGCTGTCTTTCAATATGGAATAACGTGCAAGGTCTTTGCTAGTGTCAGAACACAGAACCAAACCGATAGTAGGATTATTGCCTTCCTCTTTCTTCAACTCGTCATACATTCTGACGTACATATCCATCTGTCCCACATCCTGATGAGTTATCTGCGTAGTCTTTAAATCAATAATGAGATAGGACTTAAGGATGATGTTGTAAAACACAAGGTCGATATAGAAATCGCCCATGTCCGTCTTGATATGCTGTTGGCGAGCCACAAACGCATAGCCTTTGCCCAACTCCATGATGAAAGTCTGCAGATGGTCGATAATGGCAGTTTCCAGTTTCGATTCACTATAGGCAGGGTTCTGTGGTAATCCTAAGAACTCTGCTATCACAGGATTCTTGAGATAAGAGAGTTTGTCTTTTTCGAAATCTGAAGTCAGCGAACGCATCTCGTCACTTACCTCTTTGCGCAGATGCTCAGGGGTTTGCAACAAACGATAATAGTATTGTGAGGAGATATTACGCTGCAAGGTACGGTAATCCCATTGTTCACGAGCCGCCTCCTTCAAATACCACAACCTTGCATCCGCATCTTTTACACGCAGTAAGCGTTCATAGTGAAGCCATGATAGGTTAGGATAGAATGGTATCGTAGATTCGTCAAGCGGTGCTTGACGAATTGTTTCGTCTGTGAGTTTGAATTGGTCAAGCATTGCTTGACCAATTTGTAATTTACTGAACATCAGGTAAAAAGAGCGCATGTTCTTTATGCTTGTCAGTCCGAATCCCCTGCCGTATTCTTCTGTAAGGGTTTGGGAGGCCAATTTTAAGACATGTTTGCCATATTTCGCACGTTCCTCTCCATTTTGTTCCTGTGTCACAATACGCCAACCGATAAGCCAGTTGCGAACCACCAATAGATGGTCTGCACTGCGATAGGCTTGCCGACGTGCTTCACCGGCTAAATGCTTCAAGTCAGAGACAAAGTTTTTCTCAGGTTGAGTCAGCTTTTCTGTTGTGTTTGTCAATGCAAATTTTTCCATATTATCCAATCCTTTTCTGAATTAGTGAGACAGCGTCTCACTTTTTCATAATTTGTGGAACACCGTTCTACATTTTACAATTCGTCCACATTCACATTTATCCCCAGGATACGCTGTATTTCTGCAAGTGTCTTGTCTATCTCATGGTCAAGAGCCTTGCGCTTCTTGAAATAGTCGGCAAACTTCGGTTTCTCTCTATGCACAAGATTACCATGAAGGTTAATTTTACCGTCTGTAAATTTAACTTTCTGTTCCATAAATATACTATCCTTTGACCATCCCTTGCTTGTGATGGCTTCGTTGATATAGCGGAACTTTACATCCTCTTCTGTTAAATTTTTGCTTATGCCCATATTCAAATAATATTTTATTATCAGAAGTTCTACAACATACTTGCTAAGACATCTTTTATCTTGTTCAGTTTCATTTTTTCACTGAATTTTGCTGCAAATATACATTAAATTTTACGATAATCATTATTCATTAAGCTATTTTGTGTTAATTACAGAACTTCCGCAAGTTCAGAAGTTAAAGAAGTTATCACTCCCCTTCGGTCGTTAGAAGTTATAGCCAACAGCCTTTTGGGATTGAATATCTATCTGTAAAGCATATGGCTTTAACTTCTCTAACTTCTTTAAATTCTTTAACTTCCCCATTTGCGAAAGTTGAGTAAAATACTTATTTCTTTAAAAAGAATATATACTATTCTCAAAGAAAATTGTTATATTTGCAGGCAAAAACATAAAAATCTGAATAACTTATGGCATCTATTATTTCTATTGTACCCATTGTGTTGCTCTTCGTCTTGATGCTCGGCTTCAAGATGGCAGGACATAAGAGCGCCTTGTTGACACTCGTAGTAACTGTATTGCTGGCTCTTTTCGCCGCCTCTCCACTGGGGATGATAGCCCCGGAACATACGGGGGACAGCATCCTCGCCCTGACGGGATGGGCTGTGGTGGAAGGTCTGCTGAAGGCGGTGTTCCCGATCCTCATCATCATCCTGATGGCTATCTATAGCTATAATATATTGGTGGAAAGCAAGCAGATTGAGGTTATCAAGAAACAATTCACTTCGATTACCGACGACAAGGGATTGCTCGTGCTGTTGCTCGTCTGGGGATTCGGCGGATTCCTCGAAGGCATGGCTGGCTTCGGAACGGCGGTGGCGATTCCTGCCGCCATCCTCATCGGACTGGGATTCAAACCCATGTTCTCGGCTCTGGTGTCCTTGGTCGGCAACACGGTGGCAACGGGATTTGGTGCCGTCGGTGTGCCTGTCACCACGCTCTGCAATGAGGTGGCGGATAGCGGCTCGGCATCGGTGGCGCAGATTTGCGAGACATCAGCGTTCGCCATCATACAGTTGTCTCCGCTCTTCATCATCCTGCCTTTCATCATCCTTACCCTTACCGACAGGCATAATCTCGTAAAGAACCTTGTCATATCCCTTTGGGTGGGAATGATTTCCGTGGCGGTGCAGTTCGTCTGCGGCTATTATCTCGGTTCGGAGACTCCTGCCATCATAGGCTCTATCGCCGCCATCGCTGCCATCATCGTTTATGCCAAGGTGTTTGCGAGAAAGAGCAAGGTGCAGAAACAGGAGACCTTCACTTTCTCCGAGAGCTTCAAGGCGTGGAGCGTTTACCTCTTTATATTGGTGTTTATCTTGGTGTCGGGTGCGCTCTGTCCTCCAGTCAACGCCTTCCTGAAGACGCATTTGGTGAGTGCTGTTCATCTGCCGGTGCTGGGCAGTACCTTTAAGTTCGGTTGGATTTCGAATGCAGGGTTGATGCTCTTCCTGGGTGCTACGATCGGTGGATTGGTACAGGGGTTGAATTTCAAGCGACTGATGGTCATCTTGGCCCGAACCACGGTGAACTTGCGCAAGACGGTGGTTACCATCTGTTCGCTGATAGCCTTGGCGAGTGTGATGAACTATTCGGGTATGATAACTTCCATCGCCTCGGGCTTGGTGGCTGTGACGGGTGATTTCTATCCATTGGTAGCTCCGATGATTGGTGCCATCGGTACCTTCGTAACGGGTTCTGATACTTCATCCAATATTCTCTTCGCCAAGCTCCAGGCTCATGTTGCCAACCAGCTCGGCATGACGGGCACTGATACTTTCTTCGGGGTGGAGGGAAGTCAAAGCAACTGGCTTGTTGCCGCCAATACCACGGGTGCTACGGGTGGAAAAATGATCAGTCCGCAGAGCATCGCCATCGCCACTGCCTCATGCGACATGGAGGGTAAGGACGGCGAGATTCTCCGTTCCGCCATCCCATACGCCGTGTTGTATATCGTACTGGGTGGACTTATGGTTTACTTAGGATGCTGATCTCTTGCCCGTAAATGTTTTTTTACAAGATTATAATATAGTATTAACAGGTATAAAGTAATTAAATAAATATGAAGTTAATTTTTAAATATTTTTTTATTTCTCTATTGTTCCTAAATGGGCAATTAGTTCATGCAC
>CDZA01037504.1_pt1 | contig 34333 bp, 33 predicted proteins | sample 554881 | NCBI WGS metagenome assembly CDZA01 (sample SAMEA3182082, study PRJEB8094) | gut metagenome | biome: human; feature: gut; material: Stool; isolation source: human stools | place: Canada | collected 2012-12-04
GCGCTATACACACCACCGAGGCCTGGCCCGTGTCTCAGCATGGGTGAGGCTTAAATATGCTGCTATGAATCTCAAAAAACTGGCCCTCTGGAAGTGGAGCCGCTCTGATTTCTTTGTTTTTCTGCCCTATTTCTTCTTTGATACGACTAAAACGCCAGCTCTCGCATAACGAGAACTGGCGTTCTTTGACAGGCTGAGATTAAAAAATGCACCCCTTTGGGGTGCATTTTTTAATCAGAGAAGAGATAATAGTGAAGAGTGAAGAGTTGCGGTATGCCGCTTCGCGGCATGATTGAAAATAGCGGCGAGGTGCAGAAGCCAAGGCCCCCTCTGAGGGGGGGCTGTCACCGAAGGTGACTGAGGGAGGCTTTGGCCGCTGCGCGGCGAGGGAAAGCGCTTAAATAAAAAACTTCCTGTGCAGCGACCTTTGCAGCGGCTTGCAGATGGCCACCACCAGCAGCATGCCGCCCAGCAGTACGCCGGCGGTCAGCGGGTACAGCGACCAGAAGAATGTCTCGTGCAGCTGGAAGGTCAGGTTGATGAGAAACTCGATCAGCACCGCCACGCCGCCGGAAAGCATCAGCGCCCCGCTGAACACATACAGGTGTCCGCCGGGCAGATACCGCAGCAGCGCCACCATGGCCGTCACCAGCACTCCGATAGCGCCCGTTACTGGGAAGGCGAAGGACAAGAACCAGTGTCCGCCCGTGGCGAAGTTGATATACAGCAGGTACAGCCCAATGGCCGCAAAGTCGATGGGCACGAAGATCACCGGATTGGGGCGGCGGAACCACAGGGGCAGCGCCACCAGCACATACAGCAGCGCCACACCGCCGGAGGCGTACCCCGACCAGACGATGGAGCCGTTGATGCGCCAGTCGCACAGAATGAACAGCACCGCCGACAGCAGCGCCAGTACCGTCAGCAAAAACAGTACGCCGGAACGGCTGACCTCCTCCGTGTGGGGACGGTGGTCGACAGGATAGGGCGGCTGGCCCTGCTGGGGCGGCATATCCGGGTGAAAGGCCCGCGTACCGCACAGGGGACAGACCTTCTCGCTGTCGGCCAGCTCTACGCCGCATTTGACACAATACATGATGCGCTCCTTTCCCGCGTTACCGCTGGTTGCTCTCCACCTTTACGGGGAGGCCCAGCTGATGCAGCACGCGGTAAAAATGCAATTCCAGCTCCGGTTCCCGGATGCTGCGGATACAGTTGATATACACGGTGTCGTTCCACGTCAGGACGCCGCAGTTGTGGGGGGCCTTGGCCTGTACGCCGATGATGAAATCCATCCGCGCCACATAGGGAGCCATCACCTCCGGCAGACGCACCACGCCCAGATTGGACAGGCACAGGCAGGATTTGCACTCGCCCACCGTGTCGAACACCGCCTTCATGGCCAGATTCTTGATGAACAGCGGCATCACCCGCAGCAGGGGCGACTGCTCGCTGGCCACATTGGCGGCGAACTTGGCCCGCATGGTCTGGGGATTGTTCTCCAGACCCATCCGGTGGTGCACGGCGGCGCAAATTTCGTCAAAGGTGTAGTCGCCCATCCGGGGATCCACCTCCGGCGTGATATAGGACGCGAAGTTCCGCAGCGTCTTGCTGGGGAACAGGTTCCGCAGGTTCACCGGCAGCAGCACCTTCACCGGCTTGCGGCGGCTGCGCTGGGGCACCTTCTCCGCCTGCAGCTGGCAAATGGCCTGCATCATGGCGGCGCACAGCAGCTCCGTCACCGTCACACCGTGGGCCTTGGCACACTCCTTCAGCGCCGGGGCCGGGATCATCAGGGTCACAAGATCCTTGAAGCCGTCCTTCTCCGGCGTACCGGTCAGGTGCCACGCGGTGGCCTCCTTGCGGCTGGCCTTTATGTTTCCGGCATAGCGCAGGAAGCTGTCCTCCAGCTCCTCGGCGTCCGGCTCCTCCAACCGGCCCAGCACGCCGTCCCCGGCGGGGATGGTCAGGCCGTATTTCTGGCTGAGATACTCCGCCAGCAGCGTCTTGAAAAAGGTCAGTCCGCCGGTGCCGTCGGTCAGCGCGTGGAAAAATTCCACCGCGAACCGGTTATGATAGACCAGTACCCGAAAGGCGCACTGCCGCACCTCGTGGAAGGGCGCGTGGGCCAGCGGGCAGCTTTTTTCCTCCTGAATGGCGGGGGAGTGGGGGATCTGCTCCAGATAGTACCAGAACATACCCCGCCGCAGCCGCACGGCGATGGATGGGAAGCGCCGTGCCGTCACGTCCAGCGCACTGCGCAGCACCGCCACGTCCACCGGCTCGGTAAGGGTGGCGGAGATGCGGAAGAAGTTGTTCCAGTTGCGCCGCTTGGCGGCGGGATAAATTTTGGCGGCGTTGTCCAGCTTCATCCACCGCAGGCTCCGGGCGGGGGACAGCACCTTGTCCATAAAGCGGTTGATGGTCTCGAAGTCCTGGGGCATGTTCTCGCTGAGACAGTACAGCACATAGGCGTGCCACCGCTCCGGCGCTACGATCAGCTTGCTGCGGCAGCCGCTTTTCATCAGCTTTTCGTGGAGCATCCGGGTGTCGTCCAGCATCACCTCGTCCCCGCCCACGAACAGCAGCGACGGCGGAAAGCCCGTGAGATCACCGAACAGCGGCGAGCACAGGGGATCGGCGGGATCGTCGGTATAGCACTTGGCGTAAAATTGCAGCAGCTCCGGCGACATGGAGGGGTCGACCTCCCGGTTTTCCTCATAGGACTTGCCGCTGCCGGTGAGGTCCGTCCACGGCGAAATGCCGATCAGGCCGCAGGGCAGGGGCAGTCCCAGCTCCTTCAGCTTCAGGCACAGGGCGTAGATCAGTCCGCCGCCGGCGCTTTCGCCGCACAGCAGGATCTGGTGGCCCGCGTAGCCCTTTTTCAGCAGGTACTGATAGGCCTCCAGCGCGTCCTCCACCGCCGCGGGATACCGGTGCTCCGGGGCCAGACGGTACGCCGCGCAGAACACCCGCACGCCGCACTCCGCCGCCAGCACCGAGGAAAAGCCCTTGGCGTATTCCAGACTTCCGCAGGTGTAGCCGCCGCCGTGGAGATACAGCACCACGCCGCCCCGCCGCTGATCCTGGGGCATGATCCACGCACCCTGAAAGTGCTGGAAATCATGGTTCTTCGTCATGATCTCGCTGCGGTGCAGAGCGGTCATCAGCTCGCCCAGCTTATCCTGCCCCTTTCGGCTGGCCTCCAATGAACAGCTGGTCATAACGGGCTTGAACAGATTCAGTTGTGCGCGGACACGCTTGGCGTGCAGCTCCATAGGCACCGTTCCTTTACAAGTTTATCATATCATTATAGCATTCCCCGGCGGCGTTGTAAATACGCGCCGCTTACCCCAGACCGGGAATGCGCTTGCGCAGCAGGGGACACAGCAGCGCCGTCACGGCGATTTTGATGGCGTCGCCGGGCAGGAACGGCAGCATGCCCGCCCACAGAAGCCCGGATACGCTCATGCCCTTGCCCATGTAGCCGTTGAGGATCAGCGCCATATAGGGCACGCCCACGGCGTACAGCACCGCCAGTCCCGCCACGCAGGCCAGCGCCACCCGCACCGGAGAGGCATTGCGCCGTGTCAGGGCGCCGATTACGGCGGCAGTGGGGATCAGCCCCAGCAGAAAGCCGAAGGTGGGCTGCAGTACGTAGGTGAAGCCGCCGCCGGTGGTAAAGATGGGCAGACCGATCAACCCCAGCGCCACATAGACTGCCTGACTCAGCGCGCCGCACCCGGCGCCCAGCAGCACACCCGCCATGGCGGTGAACAGAAATTGCAGCGTGATGGAGGAGACCCCCAGCGGGATACGCAGAAACGCGCCTGCCGCCGTCAGTGCGGCAAACAGCGCGGTATAGACCAGCTTTCGTGAAGTCATGACAAGACCCTCCTGATCAGGAAAAGAATGGAAACATGATACCCCGCACGCTATGATACTGTCAAGAGCACCAGATGATTTTTTCCTTTACTGACCGGGGAAAACGTGGTAATATGGGGCACAAATGAAAGGGGGGCGGCGCAATGGAACAGCCGATGCTCTACCGCTATGAAACGGTGGACTCCACCAATACTGTGTGTAAGACGCTGGCGCAGCAGGGCGCGGAGGACGGCACCGCCGTCATTGCGGCGCGGCAGACGGCGGGCCGGGGCCGTATGGGCCGGGGCTTCGAGTCGCCTGCCGGATTGGGACTGTACCTGTCCATGCTGTGGCGGCCTGTGGCGTCGCCGGAGGGTCTGCTGCCCCTGACGGCCATGGTCTCGGCCTCTGCCGCGCTGGCGATCCGCCGCGTGACCGGGGCGGACGTGCGCATCAAGTGGCCCAACGATCTGGTATTGAATGGCAAAAAGCTGGTGGGCATTCTGACGGAGGTGTCGCTGGCGGACGGCGGCGTGGATTATGTGGTAGTGGGCATCGGCGTCAACCTGCGGCAGCGGCCGGAAGATTTCTCTCCGGAGGTGGCGAAGATCGCCACCTCGCTGGCGGCGGAGGGCTACGATGTGGAGCGGGAAACGCTGGAAACGGCATTGGTGGACGCGCTGCGGCAGGCATTCCGTCACCTGTGTGCCCCGGAGACCTATCTGGACGATTACCGGCAGCTGTGCCTGAATCTGGGGCGGCAGGTGCACATCCTGCAAACGGATGAAACGGTGACGGCGCTGGATATCGACCCGCAGTACGGCCTTGTGGTGCGGCACGGCAGCGGCGCGGTGGAGACCCTGCGGTGCGGCGAGGTGTCCGTGCGGGGACTGTACGGCTACGCGGAATAAAAAATGACCATATAAAAGAGGTGTTTTCATTGAAAGAGTGCTTGGAGCTGTTTCTGACGTTTGCCAAGGTGGGCGTCATGACCTTTGGCGGCGGCATGGCTATGCTGCCCATCCTGCAGCGTGAGGTGGTGGAGAACAAGGGCTGGGCCACCGACGAGGAGCTGACGGACTATTTCGCCATTGGCCAGTGTACGCCGGGCATCATCGCTGTCAATACCGCCACCTTTATCGGCCAGAAGCGCAAGGGTATTCTGGGCGGCATTGTTGCCACGCTGGGCATCGTGTTTCCCTCGCTGATCATTATCACGCTGCTGGCGGGCCTTATCACCAGCTTTTCTCATCTGGAGTGGGTGCAGAACGCCTTTGCCGGTATCCGCGTCTGCGTCTGCGTGCTGATCTTCAACGCCACGCTGAAGCTGTGGCAGGGCGCGGTGAAGGACGTGTGGGGCGCGCTGATCTTCGCGGCGGTGCTGGCCGCCTCGCTGCTGACGGATCTTTCGCCGGTGCTGTTTGTGCTGGCGGCGGCTGTGGCGGGCATTATTCTCCGTAATGTGGGAGGTGCCAAAAAATGATTTATTTGCAGCTGTTCTATGAATTCTTCAAGACCGGCCTGTTCGCCATCGGCGGCGGATTGGCCACGTTGCCCTTCCTGTCGGATATGGCGGAGCGCACCGGCTGGTTCACCCAGTCTCAGCTGGCGGACATGCTGGCCGTCAGCGAGTCTACCCCCGGTCCCGTCGGCGTCAATATGGCCACCTACGTGGGCTTTGAAACGGCAGGCGTGCTGGGTGCTATAGTCGCCACATTGGGACTGGTGTTTCCCTCCATCGTCATTATCCTTGTCATTGCCGGATTCCTGAAGGCGTTCCGCAATAACAAGTTTGTGGACGCGGCCTTCTATGGTCTGCGGCCCGCCTCCACCGCCATGGTGGCCTCTGCCGGTATCGGCGTGGTGCTGCTGAGTCTGGTGGATACCTCCGCCTCCGGCCTGGCCTTCTTCCGCTGGAAGGAGATCGCGCTGGCGGCCGTGATCCTGGTGCTGACCCGCTGGGTGCCTGCTACCAAGAAGCTGCACCCCATCGTGTTCATCGGTGCGGCGGCGCTGGTGGGCGTGCTGCTGAAATTCTGACCGCCTGTAAAAGCGCACCTTATGCTTTTGATAAGGTGTGCTTTTCTTTGTGTGAAGTGTCAAAATGCCCGTTTTTACGACGGAATTGTTAGGGTATTTGTCAGTTGTAATTTATTTCCCGGCGGGGTATGATAGTATCAATTTATTATGAGGGGGTCTTTTCCTATGGAGCAGTTAAAGGAACGCATCCGCCGCGAGGGCAAGGTGCTGCCGGGTAATATCATCAAGATCGACGGTTTTTTGAACCACCGGGTAGACACCAAGCTGTTGGGCGATATCGCGGACGAATTTGCTAAGTATTTCGATACCAGTAAGGCCACGGTGGTGTTGACCGCCGAAGCCAGCGGTATCGCACTGGCCACCGTGTGTGCCGAGCGGTACGGCGTTCCCATGCTGTTTGCCAAGAAGGCCAAGAGCGACAACATCGAAAGCGGCCTGATCCAGAGTGAAATTTTCTCCTATACGTATAAGAAAAAGGTGACGCTGCTGGTGTCTCAGGAGTGGCTCAGCGAGAATGACCGTGTTCTCATCATCGACGATTTCATGGCCAATGGCTACGCCATGGGCGGCCTGGTGGACATTGTGAGAAAGGCCGGCGCCCAGCTGGTGGGCATCGGCGTGGCGGTGGAAAAGGGCTTCCAGGGCGGCGGCGACAAGTTCCGCGCCATGCCGGATATTCCCTATAAGGCCCTGGCCGTCATTGAATCCGCCGACGAGAACGGCATTATCTTCCGGGAGGACGACTGACATGAAGAAAGTTCTGGTTCTGGACTTCGGCGGCCAGTATAACCTGCTGGTGGCACGCCGCGTCCGTGAGTGCGGCGTGTACTGCGAGATCAAGTCCTTCCGCATGTCCATGGAGGAGATCCGCGCTTTCGCTCCCGACGCGCTGATCTTTACCGGCGGCCCCGCCACCGTGTTTGAGCCCAACGCTCCCATGGTGGACAAGGCTTTGCTTGAAATGGGCATCCCTGTGCTGGGCATCTGCTACGGCGAGCAGCTGATGATGCACCTACTGGGCGGCCAGTGCCGCAAGGCGGAGACCCGTGAATACGGCAAGGTGGAGCTGACCCACAAGGCGTCTCCGCTGTTTGCTGACGTACCGGAGACGGCTGTCTACTGGATGAGCCACGGCGTGGAGGTGGAGCGCATGGCGCCCGGCTTCGAGATCATCGGCTCCACCGAGGGCTGCCTTCACGCGGCGGTGCAGTGCGCCGACAAGAAGCTCTACGGCGTGCAGTTCCATCCCGAGGTGCTGCATACCGAGTACGGCACCCAGATCTTGAAAAACTTCCTCTATACCATCTGCGGCTTCGGCCCTGAGTGGACCATGGCCTCCTATATGGAGGAGGCGGTGGTCGAGTGCCGCCGTCAGATCGGCGATGGCCGCGTGCTGCTGGCGCTGTCCGGCGGCGTGGACAGCTCCGTGGCCGCTGCGCTGCTGCAGCGCGCCGTGGGCGATCAGCTGACCTGCATCTTCGTGGATCACGGCCTGCTGCGCAAGGATGAGGGCGATCAGGTGGAGCAGGTGATGAAGCACCAGTTCCACGTGGACGTTCGCCGTGTCAACGCCGGCCCTCGCTTTTTGGCCAAGCTGGCGGGCGTCACCGAGCCGGAGCGCAAGCGCAAGATCATCGGTGAGGAATTCATCCGCGTGTTTGAGGAGGAGGCCAAGAAGATCGGCGCTGTGGACTTTCTTGCCCAAGGCACCATCTATCCCGACGTGGTGGAGTCCGGTCTGGGCGGCGAAAGCGCCGTCATCAAGAGTCACCACAATGTGGGCGGCCTGCCTGACTGCGTGGACTTCAAGGAGATCGTGGAGCCCCTGCGCCGTCTGTTCAAGGACGAGGTGCGCCAGCTGGGCACCGAGTTGGGTCTGCCTGACGAGCTGGTGTGGCGTCAGCCCTTCCCCGGCCCCGGCCTTGCCATCCGCGTGATCGGCGATATTACCGAGGAGAAGCTTTCCATTCTCCGCGAGGCCGACGCCATCTTCCGCGAGGAGATGAAGCTGGCGGGGCTTGACCGTACCACCAGCCAGTTCTTCGCCGTATTGACCGACCTGCGCAGCGTGGGTGTCATGGGCGACGAGCGCACGTATGACTATACGCTGGCTCTCCGCGCCGTGCAGTCTCAGGACTTCATGACCGCCACATGGTCCCGCCTGCCCTACGATCTGCTGGACAAGGTGTCCAACCGCATCGTAGGCGAGGTGAAGCACATCAACCGTATCTGCTACGATATCACCTCCAAACCCCCCGCCACCGTGGAGTGGGAATAAGAAAAAAGTGAATATGATGGGCTGAAAAGCCTTGAAAACACTCACTTTTTGAAAATCTCATTTCCCGTTTGATAGCAAAATGATAGCAGATACTAAAGCCATTTTGTTTGTTCTTGTTTTGGCGAGCGAATGGTTTGCAGGTTTGCTGTCGCATCCAATCCTATATTGAGAGCGAAAAAGGCTCTGCTGACTTTCTGTAATAGAAGGTCGGCAGAGCCTTTTGTTATTCTTCGCTATGTTCCTTGAGATCAGCAAGGAGCAGATCACTCAGTCCCTGCGACGGCGTGATCTTGTGCCACTGACCGGAGGTGTCAAGTTCAGGGTAGCGGTAACGCCAGCGGTCATATTCTTCTTTGGTAATCTCCCCCGCTTTCAGCTTGGCGGCAATCGCACCCCATGCGGAAAGCATCCTGTGAAGCTCCGCTGCGTCGCGTCCTTTGTGGATATGAACGCGCAGATGCACCTCATCCTCACACTCGCAGACCTCAAGACCGTAGCGGTCTTCCAGCGTGAACAGCGTGTGCATCAGTCCAATATAGGAGTCAATGTCCGGTACATCCAGCGCCTTGGGCGAAACGTCAAGCGCCTGTGCCAGCGCAGCGGTCACGTCCGCTTTGGGCGTTCTGGAACCATTCTCGTACTGCGCAAGGCGGACATCTGCGGATTTCTCCGGGAAACCAAGCGCCATGCCAAGGTATTTCTGCGTCATGCCCCGCATCGTGCGGAAAAAGTGGATGCGTTCACCAATCGCCATAATAGCCATCTCCTGTGTCGGTTGTCTTTGATAACGAGTATAGCAGATATGTTTAATTTCGTCAAGATAATCTAAGCAAATTTATTTAATATTTTCCTGCAAACCGGCTTGACTTAAACTTATATGTATAGTACAATAGTTGCAAGCTAAGCATTTTAGCTTAATTCATAGAAATTTTACAATTAGGATAGTCAACAAATGCAGAAAAAATGTCCGTTGTAAGGTGAGAGGGGGGTGAAATCCAAAAGAGCCAAACTGAATGACCGTCCAAGGGATACTTTCTCCGGGGAAGCAGGCGATGAAATGAGCGTGCCAAGGAGAAAAGAAAACGGCACAGCGCCGAAAAGGGTTGCCTGCCAGAGTCCTGCGGATAGAACGGCGAAGCAATCAACCACAAATCAGGAAAGGAAGGTATTTTGCCTATGGCAGGAGAAATTTTTATGAGAGTAAATGAAGTTGCGGAAGAGCTTGGCGTATCGGTTCCGTATGCGTATAAGCTCATCCGTGAGCTGAACGAAGAGCTGCGAAAGACTGGCTGCATCACTATTGCAGGCAGGATCGACCGCAAGTTCTTCCATGAGAAGTTCTACGGAACGAGAGAACCGAAGGAAAGAAGGGAATCGAATGGCAGCATTTAAGGACAAGAAAAACGGCTCATGGTATGTGCAGTTTCGCTATACCGACTGGCGCGGTGAGCGCCAGCAGAAATTGAAGCGTGGTTTTGCGACCAAGAAAGAGGCTCAGGCATGGGAACGCGAGTTTCTGATGCAGAAGCAGGCTGATGTCAATATGAGCTTCGAGAGCTTTGTGGCGCTCTATGAAAAGGATGTCAAACCCAAGTTGAAGCTCAACACATGGCTCAGCAAGGAGCATATCATCCGCACAAAGATTCTGCCCTATTTCAAAAAGCGCAAGCTCTCGGAAATCACCGCCCGTGATGTGATCGACTGGCAGAACGAGATACGGCAGCACACCAAGTCGAGCGGCGAAAGCTATTCCCCGGACTATCTCAAGAACGTCCATACCCAACTGAGCTGTATTTTCAACCATGCCATCAAGTATTACGGTTTGCAGATCAATCCCGCTGCAAAGGCCGGAAATATGGGCAGCGAGCAGCCGAAGGAAATGCTGTTCTGGACGAAGGAAGAATACCTCAAATTCATCGACGCCATGATGGACAAGCCCATGCTGTACTACGCCTTTGAAATCCTGTACTGGTGCGGTATCCGCGAGGGTGAGCTGCTGGCACTGACGCCTGCGGACTTCGATTTTGAGAAGAAAACGCTCCGCATCAATAAATCCTATCAGCGCTTACAGGGTAAGGACGTTATCACCACGCCGAAAACGAAGAAAAGCAATCGCGTAATCCAGATGCCTGACTTTCTCTGTGACGAGATGCAGGACTATTTCAAGCAGCTTTACGGACTGGAACCGGACAGCCGCATCTTCCCTCTGACCAAGCACACCTTAAAGCGTGGGATGGCGTTTGGATGCAAGGCGTCTGGTGTCAAGGTCATTAGAATCCACGATTTGAGACACAGCCACGTTTCTTTACTTATCAACATGGGCTATTCCGCCGTTGCCATCGGCAATCGTGTGGGACACGAAAGCGTGGAGATCACCTATCGGTACGCGCATCTGTTCCCAACTGTGCAGAAGGAAATGGCAGATAAATTGAACGTCGAAAGGAGCAATTAAAATGTCACTGAAAAACCGAGACAACCACAACCGCTGGCGCAACAAGACTGTTGCCTTCCGGGTATCACCGGAGGAAGACCGGCAGATTGAAACCTTTGTCAAGCTCTCAGGGCTGACGAAACAGGACTACATCACCCGCCGTCTGACTTGCAAGGACGTGGTGGTACAAGGCAATCCGAGAGTTTACAAGGCGCTGCGCGATCAGCTTACCGCAGTGCTGAATGAGCTGCGGCGCATTGAGATGGGTGGCAGCGTGAGCGATGAGCTGCTGGGCGTGATTGAAATGATTGCCGCCATCATGGACGGCTTGAAGGAGGAAAATGCCTATGGAGAATGAAACCTGCAAAAAGAAAACGACCGCCCCGGACACATCTGTTGGCGCAGATGATGGGCAGCCGCTTCACAATTCAACTGAGAACAGTATATCCGCTTTTGAAGAAGAAATCAACGGTGATTTTCAAAACAGCTCGGAAAGTCTGGACGAAATCTATCGCAGGATGCAGCGGTTGACCGACCCGCATTACCTGCACACGATCTCCATGACCGAGCTGTACCAGACCGCATATCAGAGCAGGCCGCCCATTATCGACGGCTTGCTCTACGCGGGCGCGTACATTCTCGCAGGCGCGCCGAAGATCGGCAAATCATTTCTGGTGGCGCAGATCGCCTATCATGTCAGCACTGGCAAGGCGTTGTGGAGCTATGAAATCCACCCCGGCACGGTGCTGTACCTTGCGTTGGAGGACGATTTTCAGCGCATCCAGAGTCGAATGTTTATGATGTACGGCGTCAACGACACCGACCGGCTGCACTTTGCAACTGCGGCGGGCAAAATCGGAAATGGACTGGACGAGCAGCTTGAGAATTTCATGCGGGAGCATCCCGACACCAGACTCATTATCATCGACACCATGCAGAAAATCCGGGAAGTCGGCGGCGAGGCTTACAGCTACGCCAGCGATTATGAGATCATCGGCAAGCTCAAGCAATTTGCCGACAAGCACTGCATCTGCGTTCTGACTGTTCACCACACCCGCAAGCAGCCCGCCGGCGACAGCTTCGAAATGATCTCCGGTACAACAGGACTGCTCGGCTGCGCAGACGGCTCGCTGCTTATGCAGAAGAAAAAGCGCACGGCGCTGGAAGCAACCATCGACGTAGTGGGGCGCGACCAGCAGGATCAGATTCTCTATCTGAAAAAGGATGCCGATACGCAGATTTGGAATCTTGAAAAGGTAGAGAACGAGCTGCACAAAGAGCCGCCCGATCATATTCTGGAAGCTGTCTCTGGTCTGGTGTCCGCAGAACAGCCGGTATGGACAGGCTCGCCCTCTGCGCTTGCCGATGCCGTCCATGGCGGCATGGCGGCAAATGCGCTGAGCAAGTATCTGAATGTGAAGTCTGGCAGGCTGCTAGACGAATACCGCGTCCACTATGAGAACAAAGTCCGGCACGAGGGGCGGCGTATTACGCTGACCTATGATGCTGAAAGCAAATAAGCCGCGCGACGGCTGCGACGGTTGCGACGGTAAATCTGATACTGCCAAAACAACCGTCGCAATCGTTGCGACCGTCGCGGAAAGGAGCGAAGCAGAATGAAGACCGTACAAATCCCCTACGATTTGTTCATCGACCTCGCCATGTACCATCTGCGGGGTGAGGATGACTACGAAGAAGAAATCCATCAGGGCTTGGAGCAGAAGCTCGACGCCATGCTGAACCGGCAGCTCTATTCCCGGTATAAGACGGCACCGACCAAGGAAGAACGGGAGCAGGCACGGCAGGAATACCTTGACCGGCGCGGCGTTCCGCAGAGCTATCGGTGGACTGTTCCTCCATGGGAGCTGTGACAGGAGCGTGTCACGCTCCTGTTGCTTGCAGACAAGGCAGCGCATTGGCTGCTATCCCCTCGCGTCCCTCGTCCCCATCGAAAAAATCCGCAGAGTTTGAGATGGATGTGGGCAGAAGATTATGCGCAAGAAATGCCTGCAAATAAACTGCTGACCACGCCGGTTTTTGCGGTTTGTATCCACACTGCAAGGCGCAAAACCGGCAGAGGCTTCCGCAGAAGCCGCATACCCCCTCGGAGAGCCCACGATACTTTGCAGCCGCAGGATGAAAGTATCATAGTGGGTTATTACACTTCCGCAGAAGTGCCTCCCCGAAAGCCCCCGTCCTGCACAATCTGAAATCAGGAGGTAAACTGCCTATGGCAAGAGGCGACGGTATTCACCGTACCAGCACAAGAAACGCAAGAATGAAAGACGCAGACATCGGCAACGCGCAAGCACACAGCGAGCGCGAAAAATCATCGTATGTCAATCAGGATATCGTTCCCGAACGGACACAATATAACGTCCATTTCAAAACACCAACCGCCGGGTATAAGGAGATGTTCGAGCAGATGCGCTCCGACGGTGCGATCTCAACACGCGGTCTGAAAGCGGATGCTGAGAAATTCGGAGAGCTGATCTTCGACGTCAACTCCGCGTACTTCTATAACCACGGCGGCTATGAGTTTGCAAAACAATTTTACTCCGATGCCTACAAAGCTGCAATCAAAATCGTCGGCGGTGAGCAGTACATTCTTTCGGCGGTCATGCACGCCGACGAGCGCAACCGCGCCATGTCCGATGCACTGGGGCAGGACGTGTACCACTACCACCTTCATGTGGTCTACATCCCTGTCGTGGAGAAGCAAATCCTGTGGTCGAAGCGCTGCAAGGATGAGACGCTTCGCGGCACGGTCAAGGAAACAATACAGCAGGTCAGCATGAGCAAGAAATGGGCTTCCAAGCCTGCGCTGGACGAGAACGGTGAGCCGATTTTAAGTTCCAAGGGCAAACCCATTCTCAAGAAGTCCTACAGCGTTTTGCAGGATGATTTCTTCCGGTATATGCGCGACGCCGGGTACAACGATGTGGAGCGTGGTGAACGTGGCAGCTCGGAGGAACACTTGACTGTGACGCAGTTCAAGGTACAGCAGGAGCAGGCGCGGCTGGCAGAACTCACGGAGCAGAACCGCCAGCAGGAACAGCAGGCGACGACGCTCGGCAGACAGATTGAGAAAATTCAGAATCAGCAGGTCAATGTGGCAGCTATCGAAAAGATTGAGGCGAATTCTGTCCCATTCTCAAACAAGGTTGCCGTGAAACGTGAGGATTTTGAACGCCTGTCCACGCTTGCAAAGAAGTACATTACAGCCGAGAAAAAGGAATCCAAGTTGCAAAAGGCTTTGGATGCGGCAAACAGGCTGATTGCAAAACTCAAGGCAGAGGTCGCCGGTTTGAAGCAGGAACTTTCTGAGTACAAATCCGTTCGCAGCAAACTCCGCACATCGGATCTGGAACGCGAAAACGCAGAGCTTCGCGGGAAAGTTCAACACTATGAAGACGTAATTCAGCGCAATAACCTCTGGCATTTCTTCCGTCCACGCAGAGAAAAAGCGGCAATGCGGGACGATGCCCGCTGATGTCGTGTTGAGCTGAGAAAAACGGATTTTATCGAATGGGAGCGTCCAGATCGAGCAGCGTATTGTCCGGGCGCTCCCCATTCAAAAATCAGCCTGTTTTTGCGGGTGTAGAGCCGAGAAAAAAACTTGAAAATGCGCCCGTTTTCGTAGAACAGGCAGAAATGGAGGCAATATGAAAACTGGACTGACCAAGCGGCAGAAAACGACCTGCATCTATTTTGACGAAGCCAGCAAAACCGTCGAAATCCAGACGCACAATACCGCGCTCAAAAAGCGGCTGACACAGTACGCAGCAGAGTATCCCAACCTGTGCAGGCAGACCGACGATGACGAACAGGGCGGTCTGACCTTCGAGATCGACCGCAGGCGGTTCGCCGTCCGTCTGACCGCGCCGTACTCCGACGAGCGCCGGCAGGCAGCAAGCGAACTTGCCAAAGGAAATACAAATCGGTTGAGAAATGCAAAATAAGCATTAACCATATGGGGAAAAATCAGGTACATAACCTTTCCCCATCATATTGAATTCAAACGAGAGGTGTGTTATAATGGGGAAAAATCAGGTATTGTTCTTGTCCCAGATGGAGGAAAGCAAAATGGCAAAGCAGGTTCACATCCGCGTAGATGATGATATTTATAAGGAACTCAGCGACTATTCTGTAGTAAGTGGGCAGTCCATGCAGGACTGCCTGTCTGTAGCAATTAGGCAAATGCTCGTCAAGGCAAAGGAAGAACCTTCTCAGGATTGTAATGGGTACACCTTTATTGATTTATTTGCAGGTATTGGCGGTATGCGACTTGCATTCGAATCAGCCGGTGGGTGCTGTGTTTATTCTAACGAATGGAATAAGTACAGCCAGCAGACCTATTACGCAAACTTTGGTGTGCAACCGGACGGTGATATTACAAAGGTTCAGGCTGAAAGCATCCCGGATCATGATATTCTTGTAGCGGGATTCCCCTGTCAGCCGTTCTCAATCGCCGGGGTTTCGAAGAAAAACAGTTTGGGGCGTGCTACCGGTTTTGAGGACAAGACCCAGGGAACGCTTTTCTTTGATGTATGCCGTATCCTGAAAGCAAAGCGTCCGAAAGCGTTTATGCTGGAGAATGTCAAAAATCTTTGCAGCCATGACAAAGGCAGAACTTTTCAGATTATCCAGGAATCTCTGCGGGAGCTGAACTACAAAGTATTCTTCCGGGTCATTGACGGAAAAGGCTATGTGCCGCAGCACAGAGAGCGTATTGTCATTGTCGGCTTTGATAAAGAACGGTATGGAGAGAATGTCAGTTTTTCTTTTGATCTGCACCCTTTGAAGAAGCAGCCGGTCGTGCGTGATATTCTTGAAAAAGAGGTTAGTGAGAAGTATACGCTTTCAGATAAACTCTGGATTTACCTTCAAAACTATGCTGCAAAACACCGTGAAGCAGGCAATGGTTTTGGCTACGGAATCGCCCCTCTGGACGGAGTGACCAGAACGATCAGCGCCCGTTATTATAAAGACGGTTCTGAAATTCTGATCGAACAGCGCGGAAAGAATCCACGTCGTTTGACGCCGCGTGAGTGTGCAAGATTGCAGGGATTCCCCGACAGCTTCAAAATCCCGGTTTCGGATACGCAGGCATATCGACAGTTTGGAAATTCCGTTGTTGTTCCGCTTATGTCCGATGTCGCAAAGCTGATTGTTGCAAAGCTGGAACAACTCGATACTGACCCGCAAATCGAAATTGCTTTTTCCAATATTCCGCAAAGGAAGGTGATATAAATGCCAGAAGGATACGCAATTCAGGCAATACAGGCTGTTCTGAGCGGTCAGAGAGCTTATTGCAAGTTTCTTGCGGCAAATGATACCGGCTTGACCGGAGGGCATCAGGCGGGAATCTATATTTCAAAGCCGTCAATCCCCATCCTTTTTGATGAACCGGGTATCAAGGGGACGAACAAGGAAAAATGGGTAAAGATCAAATGGCAGGACGGTATTGAAACAGATACCCGCTTTATTTACTACGGAAAGGGTACACGAAACGAGTATCGGATTACAAACTTCGGGCGCGGTTTTCCTTTCCTGCGACCGGAGTATACAGGGGCGCTTTTTGTATTTACAAAATGTGATGCTGAGGATTATCAGGCATTTGTACTGAATTCCGAAGAAGATATCGACCAGTTCCTTGACGCATTCGGCATCAGTCCAACAGAGACAAATCAGTTGATTGATGCTGGGCGGGTACAGGAAGAAACGCAGGAACGGATTGCCATTCAGGAGTTTATTGCAGGGCTGACAGTAGATTTTCCTCTCTCAGAAGAAATGTCCGCAGCAGCTCGTGACATTCAGAACCGTGTATATGACCATCTTGAATTTATCCGCACAAATCCTGACCGTAAGATCATCGACTGGACAAATACGGAGTATGCACTTTTTCGTGCGATTGAACACGCACGATATGGGGATGCCATCGCACGCGGATTTACGTCCGTAGACGAATTTATCACGATGGCAAATATGGTTCTGAACCGCAGAAAGAGCCGTGCAGGAAAGAGTCTGGAGCATCACCTTTCTGCAATCTTTGACGGCAATGAAATCATATACACCGCACAGGCTGTTACAGAGGGCAACAAGAAACCGGACTTTATCTTCCCTTCGCAGGCATCGTATCATGATATGACTTTCCCTACAGAAAGGCTGATCTCTCTGGCTGCAAAAACGACCTGCAAGGATCGTTGGCGTCAGGTTATCAATGAAGCCGACCGCTTGCGTGACAGACCCAAATATCTCTGTACGCTCCAGCAGGGAATCTCCCCTGCACAGATGGACGAAATGCAGAGCGAGAATGTTATTCTTGTTGTTCCCAGACAATACATTACATCCTATCCCGCAGATCGTCAGGACAGAATATGGACGCTTTCAAAGTTCGTTTCTTATGTGCGCGAGGTCGAAGGACTCTGATGGCGGATATTGTTTCTCCGGAAAAACGCAGTCAGAATATGTCTGCGATACGATCAAAAAACACAAAGCCTGAAGTGTATCTGCGGAAACTGCTTTTTGCACAGGGCTATCGTTATCGGATTGCAGACAAGTCTGTTCCGGGGCATCCTGATATTTTTCTGCGCAAATATAATACTGCGGTTTTTGTCAATGGTTGCTTCTGGCATCGTCACCCAGGCTGCAAATACGCATATACACCAAAGAGTCGCGTGGAATTCTGGCAGAAAAAGTTTGATGATAATGTCAGACGGGATAGTGCAGTGAAAGCAGAATTGCTGGAGCATGGCATTAAGTGTTTGATCGTATGGGAATGTACTATTAAACGAATGGTGAAAAGCAGCGACGTAGAAAAACGGATCATTCAGCAGTGTACAGGTTTTCTTCGCGCGAAAGAGATGCTGCTGGAGCTTTGAAACCCGGATCTGCACATAAATAGTTGCGGATATGGATGTAGAATATCATATATTCCGAGGAAAGGAGCTGAACGCAATGGCAAGAGGCATACCGGCAATTGTAACCCCAGAAGTATTACAATGGGCGCGAGATCTGGATAGGATCACTATAGATGAAATTGCGCAGAAATTAAATGTCGATGCAGCCAAGGTTAGCGCATGGGAAAACGGAAATGAACACCCATCCCTGACACAGGCAAAAAAGCTCGCAAAACAGTATCGCGTACCATTTGCTTTTTTCTATTTGCCTGACGTACCCAAAAGGGCAAAGCGGCTCGAAAAAACCGATTATAGAACATTTGGAAACTGGGGATTTCCGGAAATGTCTCGTGAGTTGAGATGGTTTCTCAGAGACATTGAAGATCGCAGAGATATTATGATTGACCTTTATGGGGAAGCAGAAATATTACCGACTGTATGTACTTTGAGCATCTCGCCTGATACCAGCGAAGAAAGATTTTCTGAGCAGATCAGAAACTTTTTATCTTTGACAGATGCTGTACAGATCAAATTCAGAAAACCGGAAGCAGCGCTCTCGTATTGCATTTCCAAACTGGAAGAGCAGGATTTTCTGATTTTTCAAGCAGCAAAGGTTCAGCCCGAAGAAATGCGAGGGCTGTCCGTAGCCTACGACACTTTCCCAATTATTGCACTTAACCGAAAAGATGAACCAAGCGCAAGATTGTTCACTCTGCTACATGAGCTGGTTCATATTATGACGCGAACATCTGGTATTTGCAATAATATGAGCCAAGATCCCGGTCAAGCAGAAAAAACAGAATTGTTCTGTAACAAGATTGCCGGATTAGCCCTGGTTCCAACTGTTCAGTTGAAAAGAAACAAAAACTTCATCCTGATGCAGCAATATGGGATTGATGATACCTATGTTAGTGCATTAGCCAGAGATTTTGCTGTTAGCAGAGAAGTCATTTTGCACAGATTGTGGGACATTGATTTTATTGGGAAGTCCGATTATTTTGATATTTTGAATAGATATACTGATGAATACCGCGCTTATAAACAAAAAAAGAAAACAGATGGATTTCTCCCTCCAGCACTTGATAAAGGAACTCAAGTAGGAAAGCTGTACACGAAAGCTGTTATGTCTGCATATCACGCAGAGAAACTCACTCCGCGAGAGGCAAGCAATTACCTTTTGGGGCTGCGAGTTAAACATTTCGAAGCCGTTGAAAGGTGGTGCTACTGATGGCTAAATATGTGTTTGATAGCAACATTTTTATCAATCTTCAACGGCGGCAACCACTTGATGTATTTCCATCTCTTTGGGTCAAAATCGGCGAACTGATGGATGATGGTACGATTATTTCCAGCCAAGAAGTTTATGATGAGATCATGATTGGTGGCGATGATCTGGAAAAATGGGCGAAGGCACGGCAAAAGTGCTTCCTTCCATCGAATATTCCAGTGCAGCAGGATGTCAGAGCCATTCTTTCCACGCACCGCGGACTCATAGAAGGAGGAAAAAAGAAAAATTCCGCTGATCCGTTTGTTATTGCTCTTGCAAAACAACAAAACTGCAAAGTGGTGACAGAAGAGGTCCCAACGCATAATATGAATTCGCCCAAAATCCCTGATGTTTGTGCTGCCTATAATATTGAATGTATTGATTTCATAGCTTTCGCGCGTGAAGAAAAATTTGCGTTTTGACACAGACCTTTCGGAACATCACGGCGACGCCGTAGAACCATACTATCAAAAGTATAAGCTGTTGATAGCATCCCCTGATAGCTTTTTGATAGCAGAAAGTCGGATACCCCATAGGATTGGGATAATTGGTATCAAATAAAGCCAAATGGAATCAAACGGTCTATACAAAAAAGTTTAGACTGCATTTCCACTTGACGAGTGGGAATAAATATTTAGTGTTTTCTGAATCCTGAAAAACGTTGGTAATACAGCGTTTTTCAGGATTTTTCTTTTTTAGCGGCTACAAATTGGCTACATTTGCAGCGATTTTTGTAGCCAGAGGCTCACGGCATAATGCCGTCAAGCTGTCTGGCTACCTCCACCTGCTTGTTGGGGTACAGGTGACTGTACGTGTCCATCGTTGTCTGTACCTTTTCATGTCCGAGCCGCTCCGCGATTAGCAGCGGAGAGAAGCCCATCTCCACCAGCAGGCTGGCGTGGCTGTGTCGAATGTCATGCACCCGGATGCGCTTTACCCCCGATGCCTTGCAGCCATACTCCATTTCGTGATACAGAAAGCTCTTGGTGTAGGGAAACAGCCGATCATCCTTTTGCAGCCCGTAGCAATGGGACATATACTCCTGTAAACAGGTGCAAAGACCGTCGGGAATGGGGATGGTGCGGTTGCTCTTGGGCGTTTTCGGTGTGGTGATAATATCCTCTTTGCCGAGGCGCTGATAGCTCTTGTTCACCGTCAGGGTCTTCTTCTCGAAGTCGATGTCCGACGGTGTGAGTGCCAGCAGCTCTCCCTCCCGAATCCCCGTGTAGTACATGGTCATGAATACCGTGTAGCTGGCGGGACGGTCTTTCATGCTCTCGATAAATGTCTGGAACTCGTCCTTTGTCCAGAACAGCATTTCATCGGCTTTCTTCTTGCCCATGCTCCCCGCCTTGTGGCAGGGATTTTCTTTCAGCCCATAGTATTTGACTGCGTAGTTGAAAATCGCCGTGAGCTGGTTGTTGATGCACTTGAGATAGGTCTGGGCGTAAGGCTTGCCGTTTTCATCCCGGTAGCTGGTCAGGGAGTTCTGCCATTGGCGCACGTGAGTGGGCTTGATCTCGTTCAGCGGAATTTTCTTGAAGAAAGGCGTTACCTTCAGGTCGATCAGCCATTTCTTGCTGGCAACGGTTGAGGGTTTGAGGCGGTGCTCCATATCCTTGACATACAGAGAGATGAAGTCACCGAAGGTCATGCCGAGGCTGCCCGTGGATTGGCTGATAAAGTCACGTTCCCATTGCAGGGCTTCCTTCTTGGTGGCAAAGCCACGCTTCTTCTTGTGGATGGTCTTGCCTGTCCAGTCCGTCACGCGGATCTGGGACATCCAGCGACCGGTGTCGCCGTCTTTTGTTACTGACATTTTTACCTCCTTCCCTCAAGAATCAGGCTTTGATCAGGTTATTCACTCGTTACTCTCGCTTTTACCGTATTCCTTTTCCAGAAACTCCGTCCGCTTTGCGATTCGCTCATCGCGGTCAAGCTCCTCTGGCTCTGTGCATTTGACTGCGTTCGCGGCGTAATATGCCAAAGTCTGCTCCTTCCAGCGCTTATATGCTGCCTGCGTGGAGTTATAGGCGCGAAGCTCGCTGCGCTCGTCCTCCCACTGTTCAAGAAAGAGGCACATATCCGCATTGAACTCCGCCGTGCTCTTTCCATCAAAGGAAACCGAGCACTCCCATTGCTTGCTGCGGGGCGGCTTCTGCACATTGATCTTGAAGTCGATGCCCTCTACCGTTTCCAGCTTAAAGAGGAAGTCCATTACGTCGGCAAGCGTCCTGATCTGTGTCGTGCTGGATTCATACCCAAGAATATAGGTTGAGGTCGTGTCCAGCAGATCTGCGATCTGATTGACAACGGCAATCGACACTTCAATCTCTCCGGTTTCGTACTTCTGTACAGTGCGGAGAGATTTTTTCAGCATTTGTGCCAGCTCGGTCTGGTTCAGCCCTTTGCGTTTTCGGAGCTGCTTGATTCTCTGCCCAATGGCGGGATAATCGAAATTGTCCATGTCTGATTCACCTCATCCATATCATATCACAGAATAAAGCGAATTGCAAGTACATATTTTTATTTTCTAAATGCTTGACAGATGCATCTTGTGTGCGTATAATAAAATATGTACTCAGGATGCGTATTTCAGAGAGACTGGGGAAAGGAGCGTGAACAAAAGATACGCAGACTGAGGAAAATCACATTGAAACAGGAGGTACTATGAGAGCACAGTTTATCACAGCGTCAGAGGTGGCGGAGATCATGGGCATCAGCCGCAGCAAGGCATATCAGATTGTCCGGGAGATGAACAGAGAACTGAAAGCCCAAGGCTATCTGACCGTTGCCGGAAAATGCCCTGCCCAGTATTTCAAGCAGAAGTTCTACGGCTTCCAGATTCCCGGAGGTAAGCGAAATGACGGGAAATGAGAAAACGACCGCCCTCATCCCATCTGTTGGCGCAGATGGAGGGCAGCCGCCTCACGATTCAACTAACCAGAGCATACCACATGAAACCTGCGAAAGCAATCCCCTGGAGGAAAATATTGAGGAAATGCGTGAGAAAATCCGACGCATGAAAGGCCCTCATTATCTTCATACCGTTTCCATGACAGAGCTGTATCAGACCGCCTACAAGAGCAGGCCGCCCATCATCGACGGCTTGCTCTACGCGGGAGCGTATATCCTCGCAGGAGCGCCCAAAATCGGAAAATCATTTCTGGTAGCGCAGCTTGCCTACCATGTCAGCACAGGGCAAAGGCTGTGGGGCTATGAAGTCCATCAGGGTACGGTTCTGTACCTTGCACTGGAGGATGATTTCCAGAGAATCCAGAGCCGGATGTTTATGATGTACGGCGTGGCGGATACCGCCAGCCTGCATTTTGCAACGGCAGCAAACAAAATCGGAAACGGTCTTGACGAGCAGCTTGAGAATTTCATAAAGGAACACCCCGACACGAAGCTGGTTGTCATTGACACCATGCAGAAGATTCGGGAAGCCGGAGGCGAGGCTTACAGCTACGCCAGCGACTATGAGATCATCGGCAAGCTCAAGCGTTTTGCGGACAGACACAGCATTTGCATCGTTACCGTCCATCACACAAGAAAGCAGCCAGCCGGGGACAGCTTTGAAACGATCTCCGGCACAACAGGACTTCTCGGTTGTGCAGACGGAGCACTCCTGATGCAGAAGAAGAAACGGACAGCATTGGAGGCCACGGTCGATGCGGTGGGGCGAGATCAACAGGATCAGATTCTATATCTGAAAAAAGATGCCGGCACGCAGATATGGAGCCTTGAACGGACAGAGAACGAACCGTATCAGGAGCCGCCCGACCCGGTATTGGATACGGTTTCCCAGCTTGTTTCCTCCGAAAGCAGAGAATGGACAGGCAGCCCGACTGAGCTTGCGGAGACGGTCAATACAGGCATGGCGGCAAATTCCCTCACCAAATACCTGAACGTTAAATCCGGAAGGCTGCTGGACGAGTACCATGTGAAGTACGAGAACAGGGCCAAACACTCCGGGCGGCAGGTGAAGCTCACCTATATGATAATTGACAATGTTGAGTACGAAGTAATCGACTGAGGACAGCGCGACGGCTGCGACGGTCGCGACGGTGGAAATGATGCCATCAAAGCAACCGTCGCAATCGTTGCGACCGTCGCGGATAGGAAAGGATAGGAAAATGAAAAGCGTACAAATCCCCTATGATCTGTTCATCGACCTCGCCATGTACCATCTGCGGGGCGAGGATGATTTTGAAGAAGAAATCCGGCAGGGCTTGGAGCAAAAGCTCGACGCCATGCTGAACCGGCAGCTCTATTCCCGGTACAAAACCGCTCCCAACGAAGAAGAACGGGAGCAGGCGCGGCAGGAGTATCTTGACCGGCGTGGAGTGCGGCAGAGCTACCGATGGACTACTCCTCCTTGGGAACTGTGACAGGAGCGTGCCACGCTCCTGTTGCTGGCAGACAAGGTAAAGCATTGGCTGACACAGCCCCTCGCATCCCCGTCTCCATCGAAAAACCCGCAGATTTTGAGATGGATGGCGGAGAGGATTTTCAAAATTCTCTCTGCCTGTGGGCGGCAGCGTTGAAGCAAATTCGATTGCTGAAAGGCTGGCGGTCACGCCGTGGATTTTGCAAAGTGGGTACTACTTGCAAGCCACGGCAGAGGCTTCCGCAGAAGCCGCATTCCCCGTTCCCCCTCGGAGAGCCCACGATACTTTGCAGCCACAGGATGAAAGTATCATAGTGGGTTATTACACTTCCGCAGAAGTGCTCCCCCGAAAGCCACCTTGTCCTGCGAAATCTGAAATCAGGAGGTAAATGCCCATGGCAAGAGGCGACGGTATCCATCGTACCAACGCAAGAAATATGAGGCTGACCGCTGCCAGAATCGGCAACGCGCAGCAACACAACGAACGGGAAAAGGGATCCTATGTCAATCAGGATATTGTCCCGGAAAGAACGCGGCTCAACGTCCATTTCAAGGAACCGACGGGAAGTTATGCCGAGATGTTCCAAAAGCTGAAAGAGGACGGCGTGATCTCCACCCGTGGACTGAAAGAGGACGCTTTTCTATACGGCGAGCTGGTCTTTGACGTAAACACCGCCTATTTTCACAATCATGGCGGCTATGACTTCGCAAAACAATTTTACACCGATGCTTACAAATCCGCAATAGAAATCGTCGGCGGCGAGCAGTATATCCTTTCGGCGGTTATGCACGCCGACGAGCGCAACCGCGCCATGTCCGACGCGCTGGGGCAGGACGTGTACCACTATCACCTTCATGTGGTCTATATCCCCGTCGTGGAAAAACAGATTCTATGGACGAAACGCTGCAAGGATAAATCTCTGGTAGGGACAGTTAAGGAGACGATTCAGCAGGTCAGTATGAGCAAAAAGTGGGATTCCAAGCCCGCACTGGACGAGCATGGGAAGCCGCTGCTGAACGCAAACGGGAAAACTGTGCTCCGAAAATCCTATTCCGTTCTGCAAGATGATTTCTTCGCCGCCATGCGAAAGGCAGGGTATGACGATGTGGAGCGCGGCGAACGCGGCAGCTCGGAGGAACACCTGACCGTGACGCAGTTCAAAGTGCAGCAGGAGCAGGCGCGGTTGGAATCGATTGAGGATACGATTGACAGGAGGAAGCAGACGCTGGAAAAGTACAACGAGAAGATTAGGGAGCAAAAGGGCGCGGCAGCTTCCTTCCACGAAATCGACAGCATTGGGAAAAAGACCATCTCCGGCAATATCTCCATGACGCCGCAGGACGCGCAGTTTCTCAAGGAGCTTGCCAAGGAGGGAGTCGCTTCTCGCGGGCTGATCGGAGATTTGAAGACTAAAGTGGAAACGCTCAAGCGCGATGTCAGCGTATGGAAACGCAAATATGAAAAGCTGCAAGAGCAGACAAAGGACTTCATGGCGGCACTCAAACGAGCGCCCCGCAAGGTCAAGGAGTTCATACAATTCATACTCCACACCGAGCCGGAGAAGCCGGAGCAGTCCGGAAGCCGTGATATGCCGCGCCGCAAGAAGCGCGACATGGAGTTGTGAGCAACTACGGTGTAGAGCCGTAAAAATACGAAAATAGCCAACAGGAGCGCGTCGGACGAACCGGGCGTTGTCCGGCGTGCTCCTGTTTGAAAATCTCCGTTTTCCCCAAGTCAAGAGACGGAGAAAACAGCCGAAAAATGCCACTCTTGTGCGACAGAGGGCAGAAAGGAGCTTGCATGAGAACAGGGCTTACCAATAATCGGAATGTTTTGACCGCAACAACACATAGAAGTGCCGCCACGCCGATGTATCTTCAATATCCAAAATATGTTGTAGGCGTAGAATGTGCATTGCACATGGCATATAAACATCTGATTTGCAAATGCAAAAATTTATTTGCGTTTGCAGAATTCCAATTTGCGAATCTGATGGTAAGCTTCACAAATGTGTGCTATAATGTGACTATGTATTTTGATAAGGGGGACTTCCCAATATGCGTATTAACTATAACAAGCTCTGGAAGATGCTTATTGATAAAAATATGAAAAAGAGTGATTTGAAAGAAAAAGCTGGCATCAGTTCTGCGTCCCTTGCAAAGCTCGGCAAGGGAGACAACATTACCACAGATGTTCTGCTTCGTATTTGCGAGGCAATGGATTGTCGGATCGAAGATATTCTCGAAACGGTTCGTGACTAACCAACACTAAAAAATTTGATTAGGAGGTTTTGATATGACCATATTGGGCAAGAAGCAGATGTCGGAAGAAGACATCAAATTGAATTATATCACTCCGGTCATTCTGAATGGTTGGAAAGGTCACATGACAATGGAGACAAAGATTACTGATGGTAGAATCAACATCAGCGGCAATATTGTGGCTCGCAGTAAGCCAAAATTTGCCGACTATATGCTTTATCTCAACGATGGGAAGCCAATTGCCGTAGTTGAAGCAAAGGATAATAATCATTCGGTATCTCATGGCTTGCAGCAGGCAATGACTTATGCTCAGATGATGGATCTCCCATTTGCATATTCCTCAAACGGGGATGCGTTCTATGAGCATGACTTCTTTACCGGGCAGGAACGGCAGATTGTTTTAGAGCAATTTCCAACACAGGATGAGCTTGTAGCAAGATATTACGCTGAACTGAACGGCGGCAAGGGCGTATCCGACTTGGAAAAGAAAATAGTCTCCCAGCCGTACTACTCGTCTCAAAGCACATATCCTCCACGCTATTATCAAAGAAACGCTGTAAACAGAACCGTGGAAGCAATCGCCAGAGGGCAGCAGAGATTGTTGCTTGTGATGGCAACGGGAACTGGCAAAACGTATACTGCATTCCAGATAGTGTATCGGCTGCTCCGCTCTGACCTTAAAAAGAGAATTTTGTATTTGGCTGACAGGAACATTCTTGTTGACCAGAGCATTTTGCAGGATTTTGCACCGCTTGAAAAGACCATTTATAAAGTGGACTTTTCCGACAAGGAGTGTTTGAGCAAGATCGCATCCCATGAAGTAAACTTTGCCCTCTATCATCAAATGGTCGGACAGGATGATGAGGAACATTTCAGGCAGATACCGGCAGAGTATTTCGACCTTATCATCGTGGACGAGTGTCACCGTGGAAGCGCCAAGGAGGACAGCAACTGGCGGAAGGTGCTGGAGTATTTTTCTTCCGCTACACAGATTGGCATGACTGCGACACCAAAGGAGAGCGAAAAGGTATCGAACATTGATTACTTTGGAGAGCCTGTCTATACTTACAGCCTAAAGCAAGGCATCGAGGACGGATTTCTTGCTCCTTTCAAGGTTATCAATATCACGACCAACATCGGTGACGGCTGGAGGCCGCACAAAGGGCAAACCGATATATACGGCAATGTGCTCGAAGACCGAATCTATAACAATAGGGATTATGATTACAATATCATTCTCCAAGACCGTATTGACGAGGTTGCAAGGGAGATTACCGAGTATCTGAAAAGCACCGACAGGATGCAGAAAACTATTGTGTTCTGCGCTTCCGAAGATCATGCCGAACGTATGCGGATTGCCCTTGTCAACCAAAACGCCGATATGGTTAAGGAGAATCCGGACTACTGCGTAAGAATCACCGGCTCCGATATTTACGGCAAGTCCAAACTTGATTATTTTATCTCCGTATCCAGCCCTTATCCGGTTATCGCTACCACATCCGAACTGCTTTCCACCGGAGCAGACTGCAAGATGACAAAGCTGATCGTTCTGGACAAGACGGTTGAGAGCATGACTACCTTTAAGCAGATCGTCGGTCGCGGAACTCGTATTAGAGAAAAGGATGGCAAGACGCATTTCATCGTTATGGACTTTAGAAATGTGACAAGGCTCTTTAGCGACCCTGATTGGGATGGTCCCGTAGAACAGGTTGAGGGGTTCCAACACGGTAGCGGAGGAAACAAGCCCAAAGGCGGTGAACCCGGCGGCAGTGGAGAGGAACCGCCCGTTGACCCCGTTGAAACGCCTATCGTTGATAAAGACGGGTGTAGGGTGAAGATTATCAATAAGACCGTTTCTGTCTATGATGCCAACGGCAAACTGCTCCGACAGGAAGATATTATTGATTACACAAGAACCAACATCAAGGGCGAGTATGCTTCTCTGTCTGACTTCATCCACAAGTGGAAAGCATCTGACAAAAAGAAAACTATCGAGCAGTCCTTTATGGCAATGGGTATTGATTTGAAAGCTTTGAAAGCAGATCAGGGAATGTCCGATGTGGATGACTTCGACTTCATCTGCTATGTGGCATACGGCAGGAAACCGTTGACGAGAAAAGAGCGGGCGAACAACGTCAAGAAGAAGGACTTTTTCAGCAAGTATTCCGCCGAAGCACAGGCAGTCCTTTCCATCCTCCTGGACAAGTATATGAATCAGGGCATCACTGAGGTTGAGGATATTAAGGTCCTTTCTCTTGCAGACTTTGCCGACTTTGGAAAGCCTGCAAAAATCGTTAAGCTGTTCGGCGGCAAAGCGCAGTATGAGACTGCTATTAAGGAGCTTGAAGCGAACATTTATGAATTAGAGGTAAGTTAATTATGGCGATGCAGTCAGGTTTTATAAAAAGAATCCGTGATATTATGCGTATGGACGCAGGTATCAACGGCGATGCTCAACGAATTGAGCAGATGGTATGGATGCTCTTCCTGAAAGTCTACGATGCCAAAGAAGACGATTGGGAACTGAATGAGGACAACTACGAATCCATTATTCCCGAAGACCTCAGATGGAGAAATTGGGCAAAGGCCGACAGCAACGGTCATGCTATGACCGGAGACAAGCTGCTGAACTTTGTCAACAACACTTTGTTCCCGGTGCTGAAAGGCAATGATGTAAAAGAAGGCGACACGATTGTCTATGAGGGTATCAAGGTTGCACCTGACACTCCGATCAAGAAAGCGATCGTGAAATCGACCTTTGAGGACGCCAACAACTATATGAAGGACGGCGTTTATCTCCGTCAGGTCATTGATGTGATTGATGAAATCGAATTTGATGACGTCAAGGAAAGCCATGCTTTTGGTTTTGTTTATGAAGAAATCCTTCGTGAATTGCAGTCTGCCGGTTCCTCCGGTGAGTTTTACACGCCGAGAGCAGTCACCGAGTTCATGGCGCTGATGATCAAGCCGAAACTGGGAGAAAAGATGGCTGACTTCGCTTGCGGTACGGGTGGCTTTATTACCTCCTGGCTTGGACAGTTATCCAAGCAGGTAACCGATACTTCTGCTCAAAAGCAGCTTGATGACAGCATTTACGGAATCGAGAAAAAGCCGTTCCCGTATCTGCTCTGCGTAACCAATATGCTGCTGCATGACATTGAGGTTCCGAACATCTATCACATGAACTCGTTGAAGCATAATCTGCTGGACTATACGGACGCGGATAAGTTCGACGTCATCTTGATGAACCCTCCCTATGGCGGACATGAGGACAAGTCCATTCAGGGATTCTTCCCCGATGATCTGGCAAGCTCTGAGACCGCCGATCTGTTCATGTCGGTGATCCTGTACCGTTTGAAGAAAAACGGCAGAGCTGCTGTTGTCGTGCCGGATGGTTTTTTGTTCGGTCTGGACAATGCGAAGGTAAACATCAAGAAAAAGCTCATTGGCGAGTTTAATCTGCACACCGTTGTCAGACTGCCCAGCTCTGTGTTCAGCCCCTATACTTCCATTACCACCAATCTGTTGTTCTTCGATAACACAAAGCCGACAACAGAAACATGGTTCTACAGAGTGGATATTCCGTCTGACAGAAAGCACTTTTCCAAGACCAAGCCGATGGAGTTAAAGAACTTCGAGGATTGTATCGCTTGGTGGAATAACAGAGAGGTAATCCCAGACGGCGAATATTTCAAGACACAGAAATATACCGCTGATTATCTGCTGAATGAACAGGGATGCAATATTGACCTTTGCGGTTATCCCCACGAGGAAGAAGAAGTTCTCGACCCGCTTGATACGATCAGGGAGTATCAGGAAAGAAGAACCACCCTCAACGCTGAAATCGACAAAGTTCTTGCAGAGTTGGAAGCATTGCTGCCGGGAGGTGTGAAAGAATGACCCCCGAACAGTTAAAGGCAAGTATTCTTCAATATGCCATTCAAGGCAAGCTTGTTGAGCAGCGACCGGAAGAAGGAACGGGCGAGGAACTGTACCGTCAGATTCAGGCAGAAAAACAGCGACTGATCAAAGAGGGCAAAATCAAAAAAGAAAAAGCTTTGCCCGAAATTGCAGAAGATGAAATTCCGTTTGATCTTCCAGATAGTTGGAAATGGGCAAAATTAGGTGATTGCACTGGCTACGCCCAAACAAAAGAAAAGGTGTCTCCCAAAGATATTACAGGCGATATGTGGTCGTTAGACTTGGAAGATGTTCAAAAGGATACAGGTGCAATTCTTGTGAAAACCAAGGCTTCTGAACGAAAAATCAGCGGCGACAAGGTTAAGTTCCACAAGGGACAGGTTCTATATAGCAAGCTCCGTCCCTACCTGAAGAAAATCTTAGTTGCACCTGATGAGGGGATTTGCACACCTGAATTGGTTCCATTTGACACCTACTTGATTGACGAGAATTATATTGCGTATGTATTGAGAAGCCCACACATCGACTATGTAATCAATTCGGTCACATATGGCGTAAAGATGCCGAGGGTTGGAACAGATACAATGACTAATCTTTTAATTCCTCTCCCACCCCTTGCAGAACAAAAGCGCATCGTTGCCAAGATAGAAGAACTTCTTCCGTATGTTGACTGTTATGCCGCAGCTTATGAAAAGTTGGAACAGTTTAATGCCAAGTTCCCGGAGGATATGAAGAAATCCATTCTCCAGTACGCTATTCAAGGCAAGCTCGTTGAGCAAAGACCGGAAGAAGGAACAGGCGAAGAACTATACCGACAGATTCAGTATGAAAAACAGCGGCTTATCAAAGAAGGCAAAATCAAAATGGAAACGCCTCTGCCTGAAATTTCTGAGGATGAGGTTCCGTTTGAGATTCCGGATTCATGGCGTTGGTGTTATGTGGGAGATTTGTTTAATCACAACACAGGTAAAGCCATGAACTCTTCTGCAAAGAAGACCGATAAGCCTGGGGCAATAAGACCTTTTATCACAACATCCAATGCTTACTGGAACAGCTTTGATTTTTCTGTTGTGAAAGAGATGTTTTTCTCCGATGATGAAGTTGAAAGGTGTACTGTAACAAAGGGAGATATCTTGATGTGTGAAGGTGGGGCGTATTTTGGAAGAACAGCTATCTGGAACTATGATTATGATATTTGTTTCCAGAATCATGTTCACCGACTACGTCCATATCAAGAAATTGACTTAATGTTTTTTTACCATATATTTTTCTTTTACAAGAACATGAATATGATGAAGGCGAAAGGAACAGCTATGCCGGGACTTTCCTCAATAACTTTACATCAAATGATAATCCCCCTGCCGCCCCTTGCAGAGCAAAAACGCATCGTTGCCAAACTGGAAGAAATCCTGCCGTTGTGTGAACGGTTGAAATAATAGAAATAGCTTTTTCAAAACATAGAAAGGAGAAGCGAAATGGTAGAGGAAAAAGTGACAGAAGCCATAATAGACGTTGGTAAAAATGTTGCCGAGGATATTGTTCGCCCGACATCAAAGAGTATTGGTGAGAACCTTGGACTGCTTGTAGATGGAGTAATGGGGTGGCTTGGTTATTGGGGGCAGAAACAGGAGATTAAGCGCGAGGCATATCTCGCAGATTTTAAGAAAAAGATTGCTGAAAAAGTAGCTGGTATTCCAGAAGAAAAGCTTAATGAGCCCAAAATTAGAATCGTAGGCCCAGCAATTGAAGCGAGCAAGTTCTATATCGAGGAAGCAGAATTCAGAGAATTATTTGCTGAACTGGTTGCTTCTGCTTGTGATGCTGATTGCGTAAATAAAGTGCATCCAGCTTTCCCCGAAATGATTAAGCAATTGTCATATTTAGATATAAAACTGCTGGAAGTGTTTAGACAGACTCACACATTACCATGTTGTACCATCAACGAAACACATAAAGATGGGAAGGTCACACCATATCCTCATATAATGTTTGATTTTAAAGGCGTTAAACATAGCTTTGATCAATCCAAAGAGTTGCAATTAACCCAATCTGTCGAAAACCTTGAGCGGTTAGGACTGCTTATCAAAAACAGCAATGTGATAGAACTTAACTATGATTATGAGAAGTTTCGAAATCACTGGTTTTATAAAGCTTTGGGACTTGTATTCGAGGCAGAAAGTAAGATTAACATGAAAAAATATCGTATCGAATTAACACAAATGGGGCAGGCCTTTGTTAGCTGCTGTTTTGAAAAACAAAATGCTGAAAGTGATAGCCAAAAGCAAAGAACGACTTGATGCTGCATTGGATAGGCAACAGCCTGCCGATGTGTAAAAGGCTGAAATGAGGTGATTTGCCTGATTGACCGAATTGTACATGAGATTCGTATGGCTTTGTCCCATGAACTGTATTTGTCAGCGTTAGCACTTGCGCTGACTTTACCTGACACCTGTGGAAAAGCTGAATATCCCAGCGAGGATTACAACGGCGTGCGCTATAAAAACTGGTGCAGCCAATATGTTATTACAGATAGATGTGATTCTCCATACGGACATGATATGCCCTATCTGAACGAGGAAATTATTTATAGTTTGCGTAATTGTCTGCTTCACCAAAGCACACCAAACGTAGAGCAATCCAAAATTCACGAATCTCGGCGCAAGGTTGATAAATTCGAGCTTGTCATAACTGGAGAAGATGGTGCTAACGGTGATCTGAGTATGGTCGCCTATGGCAAAGATATGAACATAGTGCGGAGAGAATTGAAAGTACATATATCCCACTTGTGCTACATTCTTTGTACTGCGGCAGAGGACTATTACAAGAACAACAAGGAAAAATTCGATTTTATAAAGTATTCAATCGAAGATGACAGACCAAAAACTTTTTTGTGATGCGTATTTTGATTTGAAAGAAACAAAGAATGACCAGAGCAAAGGCGATCAACCGTAAAAAGTTGGTCGCTTTTGTTTTTTAATTATCTGAAAGGAGACTTGTTCAGGAATGAAAAGTTGAAGCACGAACAATATAATGCAAAGCGCATACAAACCACACCCAAGCACCTAACATTAGACCTATTTAATACTGGATGTTGGCGGGCAGGCACAATCTGCGCCTGCCCGCCTTGTCTGCCCAAAAAGCGCGGCAGGCGACGGCAGTCAATGGCGCAAAGCGTTCATCTTGACCATTGACGGCGGTCGGCTGCTGCGCTATAGCCTTTCCGTCAGCTATCGAAAGGCTTATATTCCGTCACTGCTTTCAGGTATGCTTCGGGATCGCCGTTCAGAACCAAGTCTGCATAAGCAAGCGGGTCATTGTAGATCAGATAATCCAGCTCTGACCGCTGGAAGCGGTTATCGGCAACTTCGTTTTCAACGGCGGTGCAGTCAATGGAAAGCTGGCTTCCATCATCAAAAACCAATTCTACGCAGGCTGTGTCTATGTTGAATTGACAGGATATAAGTTTGCTCATGGTCATACCTCCAAGATGTTTTTTGAGGTGAGTCAGGCGGTCAATTCCGGGTGATTATTGGCGGGAATCATACCGAAACCCGCTGCAAATCATTCAAAATAAGTCGTTGCGAACGGTTAGTACGTATAAAATAGCTGGCTACAAAACGGCTACAAAATTCGTAAGGAACCTATGTACAGCCCGAAATACGTGGATTATTTGGACAAAAAGCGTATCGAGAGTGCATTTTATAACCCTAAATCAAAGCCCAAGACTTGAGTGGGAGTGATTGCATAGCTTGAAAAAAGCCCGTAAACACTGGACTTTTTGAGCCTTGATGCCCCTCGTGGCAACGATTTGGCAACAGAATTTCATTATTCACAAGAAAAGAGCTATCTGATTTCAAATGAAGTCAGGTAGCTCTTTCCTTTTTATATAACTTTTTCAATGTAATCCGTTAGGTCTTTTACAATCTTAATACACAGCTCTGCATCCCTTGATGTAATTATGCTATTGTTTGGGTGAGCTAAGGGATAAGGTACAATAACTTGCGCAAATTAAAAAAGCATAAAAGAAGACATAGCTTGCAGGCTCTGGTAGAATGAAGTTACCACACACCATTCTGAAAGGAGACAGCAAACTATGTCCGAGAAAATTGTACAGCTAAACGAGGAAGTTATCAAGGGCCAAATCAAGGAATTGGTTCGCGGCAGCATAGAAGAGACCCTGAACGAGCTGCTGGAAAAGGAGGCGGAGTCCCTGACGCAGGCGGCGCGCTACGAGCGCAGCGAGGCCCGTCAGGGCTACCGCAGCGGCCACTACGACCGCAACCTCACCACGACCTCCGGCGACGTCACGCTCCACATGCCGCGGCTCAAGGGCGTGTCCTTCGAGACCGCCATCATCGAGCGGTATCGCCGCCGGGAGAGCAGCGTGGAGGAGGCCCTCATCGAGATGTACCTGGCGGGTGTCTCCGTGCGCCGTGTGGAGGACATCACGGAGGCGTTGTGGGGCAGCAAGGTCTCGCCCGCCACCATCAGCGAGCTGAACAAGAAAGCCTATGTCCACATCGAGGACTGGCGCAACCGCCTCTTGCAGGGCGGGCGCTATCCGTATGTCTACGTGGACGGTATCTACCTGCGCCGCAACTGGGGCGGAGAGTACGAAAATGTGGCGATTTTGGTGGCAATTGCCGTGAATGAGGCCGGGTTTCGTGAAGTTTTAGGTGCCGCTGAGGGGATGAAAGAGGACAAGGCCAGCTGGGTCAGTTTCTTCCAGTGGCTCCGCGGACGCGGCTTGGATGGCGTAAAGCTCATCGTCGGCGACAAGTGCATGGGGATCCTGGAGGCTGTGAGCGAGGTGTTCCCGGACGCCAAATACCAGCGCTGCACGGTGCATTTCTACCGCAACGTTTTCTCCGTTGTGCCCAAATCCAAGGTCAAAATTGTGGCAAAAATGCTCAAGGCGATCCACGCCCAGGAGAGCAAAAAGGCGTCCCGCGAGAAGGCGAAGGCCGTGGTCGCCGAG
>CDZA01002496.1_pt1 | contig 33036 bp, 17 predicted proteins | sample 554881 | NCBI WGS metagenome assembly CDZA01 (sample SAMEA3182082, study PRJEB8094) | gut metagenome | biome: human; feature: gut; material: Stool; isolation source: human stools | place: Canada | collected 2012-12-04
AGATCCTATACAGGACGAAAATAGGATACTACTTGCCACCGTAGTCGCTAGTAATAAAGTTAAGCTTTTCTTTTTCATAATTTAATAATTAGTTATTACAAGGGACGAAGATAACAACTTTTTCATGATAAATAGTGGTTATAAAGGAATAAATGGAATAAGTGCCTTAATATTAATCAAGCTTCTATTAAGTACGTAGTTCTGGCGGAACTCCGTTTATTACTCATATACACTAACTTCATGTTTGAATTTCAAACCATATACCTCTTTGATGTCCATAGCTCCATACTAAAAAAGATTATGGTTGGAAAGATTGTTTGTTAAATATTTTAATAACTAGGTGGTGTTGTTTTAGATTCGTATGCAAAAAATTAGTCTTTTTTGTTTTATAATTAAAAATAGTGCTATATTTGCTGCGTCTAATGATTATAAGTTCCGCCAGAACGATGAAGAAGTGCTTTCATGGTAGTTAACCGAGGATTTATAATTATACATTAATGATTTAGAAGAGTGAATATTATAAGAAACGAGATCTAAAATAGTATGCCTTAAGTCTTATAATAGTAACAGCTATTTAATAAACAAAAAACGATTCTTATGTTGAAAATTGTAAGACCTGTCAGTTTTGTTCTATTGTCTGCAGCGTTTTGTTCCGGAGGTGTGGTTCATGCTTCTGATCGTGCGGCGATAACTCCGAGGGTAGGTATTTCCCAGCAAGAAGGTAGTTTGAAGGGAACGGTTAGTGACAGTTTTGGCCCTGTGGCCGGAGCGTCAATAGTTGTAAAAGGTACTACGAATGGTACTGTAACCGACATGAATGGTAATTTCGTGTTGGATGTGAAGAATGGGGATGTGATCCAAGTATCCTTTATCGGTTATCTAACTCAAGAATTCAAATATAATGGAGAGCCTTCCATCAATGTGTCCTTGCAGGAAGATACCCAGAAATTAGATGAGGTGATCGTTGTCGGTTATGGTACGCAACAGAAGGCGAACTTGTCGGGAGCGGTAGCCCAATTGGATAGCAAGGAGTTGACAAGCCGTCCTATCTCCAACGTGTCTTCCGGTCTTCAAGGTATGATGCCGGGTGTAACCGTTACCTCGGGTCAAGGCCGTCCGGGACAGGATGGTAGTACGATCCGTATCCGTGGTGTCGGTACTTTGAACTCTGCCAGCCCATATATCTTGATCGATGGTATCGAGAGTGGCTCTATGAATGATATCGATCCGAATGATATTGAGAGTATTTCTGTATTGAAAGACGCTTCTTCCGCCGCTATTTACGGTTCGAAGGCTTCTAATGGTGTTATCTTGATCACGACAAAACGTGGTAAGACGGGTGCTCCTCGTATTTCTTATAACGGATATGTGGGTGCCTCGAAAGCTACTTCCATGATTGATCGTGTCAGCTCAGCCGATTACGCACGTTTGTGGAATCGTTTCGAGCCGGGACGTTATAGTGACGAGGACATCCGGATGTTTGAAGATGGCTCTGATCCTTACGGACATCCTAATACGGACTGGAATGATGAGGCTTATCGGACAGGTTTGTTGCATAAGCACAATGTTAGTATTACAGGAGGTGCGGAGAACGTGAAGTATATGGCTTCGGCCGGATATTTAGGGCAGACGGGTATCCTTCCTAACTCAGATCGTAAACAGTTTAACGGACGTACGAATCTGGATATGCAGTTGACGAAGAAACTGGCTGTTCGGATGAACATGTCTTTCATCAAGAATGACTTCTCGGATCCGAATGCTAGCTATTATGGTGGTTCTTCCGACCAGATTATCCGTCAATTGAATATTATTAGCCCGATGATTCCTGTCAAGGATAAGGATGGCAAATACGGACAAACTAACGATGGTAACCCTATCGCATGGTTGGATTCCGGGCAGACGGTGGATAATTGTAACCAGAATTTTACGGGGGCACTTTCTGTTGATTATGATATTATTGATGGGCTGAAGGCTACTGTGACGGGTGCCTACGTGAACGAGGACCAACGTCATACGGAGCGAGTCCTGAGCATACCGGATGATCCGGCATCTGCGTCTCGTACCACTTCCTTGGTTGAACGTTTCGTGAATTGGAAACGTTATAATTTCGATGCTTTGCTGAATTACAGCAAGAACTTTGGTCAGCATGGCTTGAAAGTGATGGTAGGTTATCATGCGGAGAAGTATGAGGTTAGCAAGAATCAGATGCAGAGGAATAATTTCCCGAGTAATAGCCTGAATGATATGGATGCCGGTGGGGCTTCTACACAAACAAATGATGGTTTGAGCCGAGAGCTTGCCATGCTTTCCTATTTTGGGCGTATTAATTATGATTTTGCGGGAAAATATTTATTAGAGGCAAACTTCCGTGCGGATGCTTCCTCTCGTTTTGCTCCGGGACATCGTTGGGGATATTTCCCTTCTTTCTCCGGTGCTTGGCGTATCAGCGAGGAGGAGTTTATGGAAAGTACGCATGATTGGTTGAGCAGTTTGAAGATTCGTGCTTCTTGGGGTATGTTAGGTAATCAAGACGCCTTGAATAAATCGAATCCTTGGGAGAACCAATATTATCCTTGGATGCAGACTTATAATTTGGATGGTAATTATCCTATGGGAGGCAACTTGACGACGGGATATTATCAGAAAGCCTATCGTATCGAGGATTTGTCATGGGAGAAATCTACGACTTGGGGTATTGGCTTGGATGCGGTTATTAATCATGTGACTTTCACGTTTGATTACTATGATCGCAAGACTACGGATATCATCATGGAGGTACCGGTCCCGACTGAGTTTGGCTTGGATCCTTATTTCGACAACGTGGGTTCTATGCGTAACCGAGGTGTCGAGGTACAGCTAGGTTATAACAATAAGTGGAATGACTGGTCATTGAATGTGATGGGAAATATGGCCTATAATAAGAACAAGATCGAGGATTTAGGAGGTGTAGACCGTATGACAAATCCTGATGACGGTGATTTGTGGCGTTTTGTTGGAAAGCCAATCGATTCTTACTATGTATATAAGGCTGATGGCTTTTTCCAATCTGACGCGGAGGCACAGCAATGGATGGATACCTATAAAGGAAAAGACGGCTACCCGTTCGGACAGGATTTTCAAGCCGGTGATTTACGTTATGTAGATACGAATGGAGATGGAAAGCTGGATGCGGATGACCGTGTATTGTCTAAGACTATCAATCCAGTTGTTACATTTGGTTTGAACTTGAATGTAGGCTATAAAGCATTTGACTTGACTTTGAACTTCACCGGTGCGGCTAATGTAGGTCGTGCGTTTACGAAAGAAGCGTTTGGTGAGTTCTCGGGTAGTGCCGGACATCCTTCTACTGCATGGCTGGATAGCTGGACACCGGAAAATACCAATGCAAGTATGCCGCGTGTAGCGGAGTCTAGAAAATCTCCGAGTGAGGCTTCTAACGTGATGTCTGATTTCTGGGTAATTAATACCAGTTACCTGCGTCTGAAGACATTGCAATTGGGATATACGCTTCCAAAGAGTGTGCTGAACGCTATCGGTTTGTCGAATGTACGTGTTTATTATTCTGCGGAGAATTTGTTTACGATAGATTCTATGCCATTGAACGTAGACCCGGAGACTGTTAGTTCCCGTTTGTCTAGCTACCCATTAGTGATGACAAATTCTTTTGGCGTAAATGTGACATTCTAATTAGTTAAGACCATTTAAATAGAAGATTTTATGAAACGATTATCAATATATATGTTGGCGGCTGGTATGGCTGCGTTATCTACTTCGTGTTCAGATTTTCTGGATACGGTGCCTAAGGATCAGTTGGCTCCTTCTACCACATGGCAGACAGAGGCGGATGCGAAGGGCTTCATAGTAGGCTGTTATAAGGATTTGCTAGATGGAAATACGTTGCTTTATCTGGATTGTGGCTCAGATATAGGCTATAATAATTTCCCTTGGGAAGGATTCCGCCCGTGGGGGGATGGGTCATTGTCTAGTTCTAATCCTGGGCAGATCCTTTATGATTACAAGTCGATTCGTAAGGCGAATACATTCTTGGAGAATGTAGACAAGGTGACGTTTTCTAGTGACGCTGTAAAAGCTAATTATGTGGCTCAAGCTAAAGCGATCCGTGCTTATAAGTATTTCTTGATGAATTGGTGGTATGGTGGTGTGCCTATTATTAGTTCTTATTCAAGTGCGGACGAGGCTAAAGTGGAACGCAATACGGAACAAGAGGTACGCGATTATATAGCTAAGGATTTAGACGAGGCCTTAGCTGGGATCGCGGAGGCTCCGGAGGCTCGTGGCTATATCGCTAAAGGTGCTGTTTTAGCTATCAAGATGCGTGAGGCTTTGTATTATGGTGATTGGCAAAAGGCAAAAGACGCAGCTAAGGCAATCATTGATTTGAAGCAGTATGAGTTGGATCCGGATTATACGAATCTTTTTAAGGTATCGGGAGTGGATTCTAAAGAGATAATCCTAGCGGATCAGAATATTGAGACGTTGGACGGATTGGGAACCATCGGGCAAATGTACAATAATGTAGACCAAGGCTGGTCTTCTATCGTCCCGACCCAGAATTTGGTGGATATGTATGAAATGTCTGATGGATTGACGAAAGAAGAGTCGAAGACTTATGACGCAAAGCATCCGTTCGCGAATCGCGACCCTCGTATGGCCATGACCATTTTATATCCGGGACGTGACTGGAGAGGTGATATCTTGAATACTTTGGACGAGAAACTTCAAGATGGTACTGTCAACAAGAACTTCCCGACTTATACAGATAATGCTTCCAAGAGTGCTTTGACTTGGGCGAAATACTTGGATCCAATGGATCAATATGGAGATGTTTGGAGCTCGGGAGCTTGTCCGATCGTATTCCGTTATGCGGAGGTCCTATTGACGTATGCGGAGGCTGCGAATGAGTTGAGCGGTCCTTCTGATGAGATCTATGGTTATTTGAATCAGATCCGTCAGCGTGTAGGAATGCGGGAAGTGGATAAGGCTAAATATGGGACGAAGGATAAACTTCGTGAATTGATCCGTCGTGAGCGTACGGTAGAGTTGGCCGGCGAAGGCTTGCGCCGTGCGGACATCGTCCGTTGGCAGGAAGATGGAAAGATGCTTGCCGAGAAAGTCATGAATGGTGATTTGTTACGTGTTACAGGAACGATTAATTATGGGGAGTCTGAGCCTACTAAACGTGCGGAAATCACGGGTACGGCTGTTATTGAGACTCGCCAGTTCTCTTCTCGTAACCGTTACTTGCCGATTCCTCAAACAAGCATGGATAAGAATCCGAACTTGAAACAGAATCCGGGTTATTAATTTCCTATAAAGATGTTAGATAAAGAAGGGGGAAGGCCGAGAGGTTTTCCCCTTTTTTAGTTACATTTGGCGGATACTGAGATTGTATGTCTCATGTGTGCTTTAAGTATATAAATTGATTCCGTTATGAAAAAGAAACTGATAGCTTTCGTTTGCTTTCTTCTCGTATCCTTGTCTGGTCTGCCCCAGTTGCCTGTACGGTTGAACGAGCGTCCGGTGGTGTTGAATACGTCTACCGGGGTATTAAAAGGGAAGATGGTAACTCCCAATCAGGAGTCCGGTTATCCTGTGGTATTGATCATCCCCGGCTCCGGCCCTACGGATATGGACGGGAACTCCGCCGCCTTGCCGGGTAAGAATAATTCCTTGAGATATTTGGCGGAAGGGCTGGCAGGGAAGGGTATCGCTTCCCTGCGTTATGATAAGCGGGGTATCGCTTCGAGCGCCTCGGCCGGAAAGGATGAGTATTCCATGCGTTTCGAGGACGGGATCAAGGACGCACGAGGCTGGATCGATTATTTAAGCAAGGACAAACGGATCTCCGGAATCTATGTGTTGGGGCATAGCGAGGGAGCGTTGGTCGGTATGGCGGCTTCGGTGGATAATCCGAAAGTGAAAGGATACATTTCGGTGGCGGGTGCGGGGCGTCCCGCTTATGAGATCATAGAGGAACAGATGGCCGGTCAACCGGAAGTGATCCGGAATATGGTGAGATCCATAAACACGTCCTTGAAGGAAGGGAAGCTCGTACCGGACGTGCCGATCGGTTTGCAAGCCCTGTTCCGCTCGTCGGTACAGCCTTATATGATCTCATGGTATACGTATAATCCGCAGGAAATCATCAAGAAACTAAAAGTCCCGGTGTTGATCTTGCAAGGGGATAAGGATATGCAAGTATCCGTAAAAGACGCCGAACTATTGAAGCGATCCCAACCTTCGGCCGATTACCATTTGATCGGGAATATGAACCATCTGATGAAGACTTGCGATACGATGGATCAGCAAAAACAGATGGCTACCTATACCGATCCGGCCCTTCCGTTGCATAAGGATGTGCTGATATTAATTGAAAAGTTTGTGAGTAAACCTTGAACTGTTGTATCTTTGCGGTCATAAATTAAAGAGACAGTATGATTTCGGTTGAAGGACTAACAGTGGAGTTTGGCGGTTTTACGCTTTTTGATGATATTTCTTTTGTGGTAAACAAGAAGGACCGTATCGCTTTGGTGGGCAAGAACGGAGCGGGCAAATCTACAATGTTGAAAATATTCGCAGGCCTGCAATCGCCGACTTCTGGAACTGTTAGCGTACCGAAGGAGGTCACGATCGGATACCTGCCCCAGCACATGCAATTGGTGGATACCCGTACGGTTCGGGAGGAGGCGGAATGCGCTTTCGAGCATATCCATGAGATGGAGGAGGAGATCAATCGCTTGAATACTCAATTGGCGGAGCGTACGGATTATGACTCCGAGGGCTATCAAAAGCTGATTGATCGTGTCACGTATCTATCGGAGCATTTCCAGATGATGGGAGGAAACAACTACCATGCGGAGTTGGAGCGTACATTGGCCGGACTAGGTTTTAGCCGTAGCGATTTCGACCGCCCGACGTCTGAGTTCAGCGGAGGCTGGCGCATGCGTATCGAGTTGGCGAAGCTCTTACTCCGTAGGCCGGACGTGTTGCTGCTGGATGAGCCGACGAACCATCTGGATATCGAGTCCATCCAATGGTTGGAGAACTTTATCGCTACCCGTGCCAACGCTGTGATCTTAGTGTCGCACGACCGTGCCTTTATCGATAATACGACTTTCCGGACCTTGGAGATCGAACTAGGTAAGGTCTACGATTATAAGGTAAAATATTCGGAGTACGTCGTACTTCGCCGTGAACGCCGTGAGCAGCAGCAGCGCGCTTATGAGAACCAACAGAAGAAATTGGCCGATACCGAGGCGTTTATCGAGCGTTTTCGTTATAAAGCCACGAAGTCCGTACAGGTACAATCCCGCATCAAACAATTGGAAAAAGTGGAACGTATTGAGGTAGACGATGTGGATACAGCCATGTTGCGGCTGAAATTTCCGCCCGCTCCCCGTTCCGGTTCTTATCCGGTGATCTGCGAGGAGGTGGCGAAGCGTTATGGCGATCATCTGATCTTCGATCATGTGACGCTTACGATCAACCGGGGTGATAAAGTCGCTTTTGTCGGAAAGAACGGTGAGGGTAAATCTACCTTGGTGAAATGTATCATGGGAGAGATTACCGATTTCACCGGAAAGCTCCAATTAGGCCATAACGTGAAGATCGGTTACTTCGCCCAGAACCAAGCGCAGCTATTGAACGAGAACCTTACCGTTTTCGATACGATCGATTACGTAGCCCAAGGGGATATCCGTTTGAAGATACGGGATATCCTAGGTGCTTTCATGTTTGGCGGCGAGGCCTCCGATAAGAAGGTGAAAGTCCTGTCGGGTGGCGAGCGTACCCGTTTGGCGATGATCCGCTTGTTATTGGAGCCGGTCAACCTGCTGATTCTCGATGAGCCGACGAACCACTTGGATATGCGTTCGAAAGACGTGCTGAAAGACGCCTTGAGGGAGTTCGACGGCACGGTGATCGTGGTTTCCCACGACCGTGAGTTCTTGGATGGCCTAGTCGATAAGGTCTATGAGTTCGGTAACCAGAAAGTCGTCGAGCATTTAGGCGGCATCTATAATTTCTTGGAGCATAAGAAAATGGATAGCTTGCGTGAATTGGAACGTTCTACTGGGACGAGTACTTCCATGTCCGGTACCGGTGAGGCTCAGGTATCCCATAACAAGCTCTCCTATGAGGCAAGGAAGGAACTGAGTAAAGTGATTAAGAAAGCGGAGAAAGCTGTTGCCGAGGCCGAGGCCCGTATCTCGGAGCTTGAGAATGGCATTGCCGTTATCGAGGCGAAGCTGGCTACGCCGGAAGGTGCCTCCGACGCTTCTCTCTACGGTGAATATTCTGCCCTAAAAAAAGAACTTTCCGATGCGATGGATCTATGGACCGAACGGACAATGGAGTTGGAAGAGTTGAATACGCAGGATTCATGAAAAGGCTGCTAGCCAGTGAAAGGCAGCTTATCTGATCTTTTTGATTCAAATACTCCTGTTTTCGTGACAAGTGCTTGCCGTTGATGATGCGAAATAGCGGAAGAGAGAGTGCGAGAGCTGGCTTTTAAAAGGGAGAATATCCCTTTTCCCATGCGTGATAGGCCGCATTGGGCTACGCCAGTACTGCCATCGGCCGACGCATATGCCGCCGTTGGGCATCGTGACTACTCAAGAATAGGGTTATGACTACTCGTGAATAGGCATTCTTACCCTGCTAGAACCGTATTGTAACCCTATAAATGATACCAATCTCTCCCTTTGATATGAATTAGGATGAATTGATTTCGCTAGAATAAAAGGCTGTTTTGGGGTATGGTGTTGGCCATTAGTTGATTACTGAAATTTTCTTTCGGATTTAGAGGCGAGCTGTACTTAGGGCCCGGAATATTCGATTCTCCGGAGGTTCGGATTACAAAGTGTCATTTTGATTATTCTTTGAAAATAACCTCTAATAGCTTACTCGTTTTAAAAAGAAAGTCCTTAACTTTGCTATCCAAAGAAACGCGAAAGCTTAAAACACATATCATGTTAACACAGATCATTAATGGAAAGATTCTTACCCCGCAAGGCTGGCTGAAAGACGGCTCGGTATTGATAAGCGACGGGAAGATTTTAGAAGTGACAAACTGCGACTTAGCGGTAGTGGGGGCAACCTTGATAGACGCCAAAGGTATGTACATCGTCCCCGGAGGCGTGGAAATTCACGTGCACGGAGGTGGAGGCCGTGATTTTATGGAAGGCACCGAGGAAGCTTTCCGTGCGGCGGTGGCCACACACATGAAACACGGTACTACCAGTATCTTCCCCACCTTATCCTCTTCTACCATCCCGATGATCCGTGCCGCCGCCGAGACCACCGAGAAACTGATGGCCGAGAAAGATAGCCCGGTTCTGGGGCTTCACTTAGAAGGACATTATTTCAATATGAAAATGGCTGGTGGACAAATCCCTGAGAACATCAAGAATCCCGATCCCGAGGAATATATCCCTTTGCTGGAGGAAACGCATTGTATCAAGCGCTGGGATGCCGCTCCGGAACTTCCGGGAGCGATGCAGTTTGGTAAATATATCACCTCGAAAGGCGTGCTCGCCTCGGTAGGGCATACCCAAGCCGAGTTTGAGGATATCCTGACCGCTTATGAGGTAGGTTATACCCACGCCACCCATTTCTATAACGCCATGCCGGGCTTCCATAAACGCCGCGAGTATAAGTATGAGGGAACGGTGGAAAGTATCTATCTGCTCGATGATATGACCGTCGAGGTCGTGGCCGATGGTATCCATGTGCCGCCTACGATCCTTCGTCTGGTCTATAAGATAAAAGGTGTGGAACGCACTTGTCTGATCACGGATGCCTTGGCTTGCGCTGCCAGTGATAGCCAAGTCGCTTTCGATCCCCGTGTCATCATCGAGGATGGCGTGTGTAAGTTGGCCGACCGCTCGGCCTTGGCGGGTAGTGTCGCCACGATGGACCGCCTGATCCGTACGATGGTGCAGAAGGCCGAGATCCCCTTGGAGGATGCCGTGCGTATGGCCTCGGAGACTCCCGCCCGTATCATGGGCGTATCCGATCGCAAGGGAACGTTGCAGCGGGGCAAAGACGCCGATATCGTCTTGTTGGACCGTGACTTGAATGTCCGTGCGGTCTGGGCGATGGGTAAGTTGGTTGAAGGTACGAATAAACTATTCTAAGCAAGAACGATTATGTTGACACAGATTATAAATGGCCATATCCTTACGCCGCAAGGATGGATGAAGGATGGTTCCGTATTGATTAGCGACGGGAAGATATTGGAGGTTACAAATAGCGATTTAGCGGTGATTGGCGCCAAGGTGGTGGATGCGAAAGGAATGTCGATCGTTCCCGGTTTCGTGGCGATGAATATCCATGGCGGTGGGGGCTTCGACTTCTCCGAATGTACGGAAGAGGCTTTCCACGGTGCGGTAGCTGCCCATCAGAAGCATGGGGCCACGACGATATTCCCTACCGTGTTGGCTCCGGAAATCGGGGTGATCGATAAGGCGGTGGCCGTATGCGAGGAGATGATGAGGAAAAAAGACGGCCCTATCTTGGGATTGCATATCGAGGGACCGTATCTGAATCCGAAGATGGCGGCGAGCCTGTTTATCGATAAGGAGAATCCCGCCGACCCGAAAGAATATAAAGAGATATTGGAACGCACGGATTGCATCAAGCGCTGGGATTCCAGCCCGGAGATACCGGGTGCGCTTGAGTTCGCCCAATACTTGAAGTCGAGGGGAATCCTATCCGCTATCTCGCATACGGAAGCGGAGTTTGATGATATTAAGACCGCTTACAATGCCGGTTTCACGCATGCGGCTCATTTCTATAACGCCATGCCTGGTTTCCATAAGCGTCGTGAATATAAGTACGAGGGAACGGTGGAAAGTGTTTTCTTGATGGACGATATGACGGTAGAGGTGATTGCTGACGGGCGTCATTTACCCTCTACGATCCTCCGATTGGTCTATAAGCTGAAAGGAGTGGAACGTACTTGCTTGGTTACGGACGCTCTCTCATGCGCAGCCAACGAGGGTAAGCCGTTATCCGATCCCCGCATTATCATTGAGGATGGCGTATGCAAGTTGGCGGATCATTCTTCATTGGTGGGAAGTATCGCCACGATGGACGTACTGGTACGTACGATGGTGCAGAAGGCTGACATTCCTTTGGCCGATGCAGTCCGTATGGCTTCCGAGACTCCGGCCCGCCTGATGGGGGTAAGCGATCGCACCGGAACCTTGCAAAGAGGGAAGGATGCGGATATCGTGATCTTGGATCGTAAGTTGAACGTGCGTGCGGTATGGAGCATGGGAAACTTAGTTCCAGAGACAAATACATTGGTCTAAACACGTTAATAATAAAGAGAGGGGCTGTCTTGGCTGGCCGGGACGGTCCTTTTTTATTTTTAGGCGATATAGATCAAACCTTTCGGCTAATAAATTTGTTCTATCAACGTATGGCGAAATCAGTACTTATTTCATATATTTGTGATTCAAGTAAGATTGTAATACTAAATCAATAATTAAACATGAAAACGAACCTTAGTTCTCAAATTACTCTGACGCGTATACCGTTGCGGTATTATCGCCCGGAAAATGCTTTCGAGCATTCAGTTTTAACCCGTTTGGAAAAGATTCCGACAAACATTTATGAATCGGCCGAGGAAGGTTCTTTCGCTATCGCTAAAGAGATAGCAACACAAATCCGTAAAAAACAAGATATCGGTAAGCCCTTCGTGATCGCTTTACCCGGCGGACGTTCTCCGCTAAGCGTTTACAAGGAGTTGATCCGTATGCATAAAGAGGAGAAATTAAGTTTTCGCAATGTGATTGCTTTCGTGGAATATGAGTTCTATCCATTGGCTAATCCCAGTGCCGGAAATCTGGCTCGCCTAAAAGAGGAGTTATTCGATCAGGTCGATATCGATCCGGCGAATATCTATTGCCCGGACGGAAGCATGCCGAAAGACGCTATCCTGGATTTCTGCCGCCAGTATGAGGAGACGATCCAATCCGTGGGAGGTATCGATTGCATGTTGCTAGGTATCGGTAACTCCAGCAATATCATGTTCAACGTGGGTGGAACGACGATCAGCTCGCGTACCCGTATGGTCTTGTTGGAAGGCGCTTCTCGCAAGGAGGCTGCCCGTACGTTCCCTTCGCAGGAGAATGTCCCGGCAGGTATCATCACGATGGGTATCTCTACGATGATGAACGCCCGCAGCGTGATCTTGATGGCTTGGGGCGAGGATAAGGCTAGTATTGTCGCTAAGACCGTTGAGGGCAAGGTTAGCGATGCCGTTCCTTCCAGCTATTTGCAGAATCATCCGAACGCCAAGGTCGTGATCGATCTTTCCGCCGCTTATGACTTGACTCGTATCAGTCATCCTTGGTTGGTGACTAGCTGCGAGTGGGATAATAAGTTGATCCGCCGTGCGATCGTTTGGTTGTGTCAGTTGACGGACAAACCGATCTTGAAATTGACAAACAAGGATTATAGCGAGCACGGATTGGGTGAGCTATTGGCGTTATATGGTTCCGCTTACAACGTAAATATCAAGATATTCAACGATATCCAGCATACGATTACCGGATGGCCGGGTGGCAAGCCGAACGCCGACGATTCCAATCGTCCGGAGCGTGCTAACCCGTATCCGAAGAAAGTGATCGTATTCAGTCCGCACCCGGATGATGACGTGATCTCCATGGGCGGAACCTTGCGTCGTTTGTGCGACCAGCATCATGATGTGCATGTGGCTTACGAGACTTCCGGTAATATTGCCGTAGGCGACGAGGAGGTAATCCGTTATTGCGAGTATTTGCGTGATGTATGTGAGAAATACTCTCCCGACTCGGCCGTGAAGGATAAGGCGAACGAGATCATCAACTACCTGCGTTACGAGAAGGTGGAGAACGGCGAGCCGGAGCGGAAGGATGTCCTCTTTATGAAAGGAACGATCCGTCGGGAGGAGGCCCGTCACGGTTGCCGCTACTCGGGCGTGAAGGACGATCATGTTCATTTCTTGGATCTTCCGTTCTACGAGACCGGATTAGTGAAAAAGAATGATTTGAGTGAGGTCGACAAGGATATCGTAAAGGCCCTGTTGCTCGAGATCAAGCCGGATCAAATGTTTGTCGCCGGTGACTTGGCTGACCCTCACGGAACCCACAAGGTTTGTCTGGATGCCGTACTGGCCGCTATCGACGAGGTGAAAGACGAGGAATGGATGAAGAACTGCCGTGTATGGATGTATCGCGGCGCATGGGCAGAATGGGAAATGGACCATATTGAGATGGCCGTACCTATCAGTCCGGAGGAGTTGCGCTTCAAACGTAACGCTATTTTGAAGCATCAATCGCAGGCCGAGAGCGCTCCGTATCTGGGTGACGACGAGCGTTTGTTCTGGCAGCGTGCCGAAGATCGCAACCGTGCTACCGCGGAGTTGTATCGCCAATTAGGTTTGGCTTCTTATGAGGCGATCGAGGCGTTTGTACAATATATCCCGTTGAGATAATATCTAGCGATAGAATAATCTGAAAGCCCTATCTGATTAAGTTCGGATAGGGCTTTTTGTTTTTGTGTTATTTTTTTCGTGTGGGCGTAAGTAGATCTGTTTCTATGATCGTATATAGACAAAGGAGAAGCCTTGAACTGTCTAATATAATACAAGAAATGTCCACGTTGAGCATGAAAGACTATATTATTAAGAACCATGAGTTAGATAAATTTAAATTATTATATCTGGAGAATGCCCCCAGACTGATCTTTTATGCCTCGAAATATGTGGATAGCGATACGGCGGAAGATTTAGTGCATGATATATTCATCAAGATCTGGCAAAAGAAAGAGATTTATTCCGTGGAAGAAGGCTTGAAGACATACCTATTCCGTTCCGTTCAAAATGCTTGCCTCGATTACCTAAAGCATAAATCAATAGAAAAGACTTATGCGGATGAGGTTGCTCGTAGACTAAAGATAGAGGAGATAGATTATTATAATCGGTTGGATGCGGCGGAGCTGGAGAAAGAGCGTCTGGACTCCGTTTACCGGGAAATAGCCAAGTTACCGGACAGATGCCGAGAGGTTTTTACGTTGGCTTATGTGGACGGGAAGAAATCAGTGGAGATCGCAGGAATGCTAAATATCTCTCAACGTACGGTAGAGGCGCAACTCTATAAAGGATTGAAGATCATACGGAATGTGTTGGTGCTTCTGGCACTGATTTTATTTTTTAGATGAAAATACGGTAGAATACGTAAGTAAAAAGAGGGAACCGGTCGTATATATTATAAATGAAACAGAAAATGGAATCTAATAATTCGATAGAAGAACTGATCATACGCTATTTGCAGAACGAGATTCAGGAGGATGAACTTCGGGTGTTGGATGCTTGGATTCACGAGAGTGACGCTAATAAATCCCACTTCTTTGAGCTTAAGGGGCTTTTTGACACTCGGAAAGAAGTGGCGTTCTTGAACCATTATTCCGTGGAGCGTAGTTGGGAGCGAATGGCTGGAAAGCTGGATGCGATCTCTGGCGTATCTGTGAAATCCAAGGTCCTTGGCAAACAGTTCTGGCTTTCATTCTTGAGATATGCGGCGATTATCGTAATCGCTATGGGAATAGGTGTGGGTATGAATCAATGGATAAGCAATCGTTTATATGCTGGCGATACGGAATATAACGAGATCGTAGTGGAAAAAGGCGGACGTGCGAACACGCTATTGCTATCCGACGGCAGTAAGATCATACTCAATGCCTCCACCCGTTTTAAATACCCCACCTCTTTTAATGGAGATGAGCGTGTGGTTCATCTGGAGGGTGAGGCCTATTTCGAGGTTGCGAAGAATCATTCGAAACCTTTCATCGTAAAACTAAAGAACCAACAAATCACGGTACTCGGAACCTCATTCAATATACAGGCTTTCAACGATGATCGTTTTAGCGTCACCACCTTATTAAGTGGTAGTATCCTATTGGAATCTTTTGACGCTCAAGGACGGAAAATGAGTAGTATGAAGCTAAAGCCGAACCAGCAAGCCCGGTCGGATAACCGGACCGGCTCTATTTTCTTGTCAGAGACAGATGCCTCGATCTCGAACGCTTGGGTAGGTGGGAAATATCGTTTCAAGGATGAGACCTTAGTCTCTATCGTAAAACGTATGGAGAATTACTATGGGGTAAATATCCGCTTGGCGCATGACAGTCTGCGGAACATCCGCTACACAGGAACCTTCTCCTTGGATCAAGGTATACAAGAGGTGCTAGATATTATTAACTCGGAGAAACAATTCACTTTCACGAAAGACGGAAAAGATATCCTGATATCGGCGAGGAGCAAATAACAAAATAATAGATGTATAACCTTAAACATTCGAATTGCCTATGACAAATACCTGATCACAAAAAAGAATCGGGACTGACACCACTCACCCCCGATTCTTAGACGTTCATTATTCGTTTAATCACCTTTATCGCTGTCCTCTAAAAAGTAGCGAGCAAGGTAAGTCATTAATAAAAAATAATTACAAACTTATGGAAAAAGTCTGGAATAGCGATGAGCTATTGCCTAAAAAAATTAAATCAATCATGAAGATCACATTGCTTTTTTTAATACTGGGTATATTGCATGTCTCGGCGGATACCTATGCGCAAAAAGCTCAAGTTACGGTAGAAGTAAAGAACGGGACGTTCTATGATGTCGTCTCGGAGATTGAGAAACAGACCGAGTTCATGTTTTTCTATAAGAGCGAGGATATCGATAATAGTAAGCAGGTGGATATACAGGTGAAGAATCGCCAAGTCACCGACGTGTTGAATGAGTTGTTGAAAAACACGAACTTGACCTACCGCATATCAGGTAAGCACATCACGATCTTGAAGAAAGACGCCGTACAGCAACAAAAGAAAAAGATCTCCGGTATCGTTACGGATCCGGATGGCATACCGGTTATCGGGGCCAATGTCGTGATTAAGGGTACGACGGTCGGTACGGTTACGGATCTGGATGGAAAGTTTAGCTTGGATGCGGCTAATAACGATATCCTGTCATTTTCCTATATCGGCTATGCGGAGCAAGAGATCGAGGTCGGGAATCGTACACTGTTTAACGTGAAGTTGGCCGAGGATTATAAGGCGCTTGAAGAGGTCGTTGTCGTTGGATATGGTACGATGTTGAAACGAAACTTGTCGACATCAGTGGGTTCCGTAGACTCGGAGAAGTTATTGGAGCGTCCGAATGCCACGAACGTATTCCAAGGATTGGCCGGAAAGGTGGCTGGTGTTAATATCGCCTTGAATTCTGGTGCACCGGGTGGTAGTCCTGCGATAAAAATCCGTGGTATCGGTTCTTTGAATTCTTCTAATACACCGCTATATGTGGTCGATGGTGTGGTTGGCGTGGATCCGGACCAGATTGATCCGAATATTGTCCAGTCTATCGATATCTTGAAAGACGCTACTTCCTCTTCTATTTATGGTGCGAGAGGTGCGAATGGCGTTGTGGTGATAACAACAAAGGAAGGTAAGAAAAATACGACGAATATCTCGTATAATACAGTTCTGTCAGCAGGAACGTTAGCTCGTAAAGTCGATGTCTTAAATGCGGAAGAGGCTTTGGATGTATTCAAGCGTGCTTATGAGGCTCAACCGGGACGTATCGCTCCCCATCTGGATCCGAGCAATATGTTTACGCATAAGAATGACCTGTTCAATCCGGACGGGACTCCGAAATATGATACGGATTGGCAGGATGCCGTGACTCGTACGGCTTTTTCTCATCAGCATTCACTTAGTTTCTCTGGAGGAAGCGATAAGCTGACCGCTGTGGCGAATGTAAGTTACAAAGATAATCAAGGTATAATGTTGGAGACCTATAAACGTCAGTTAAACGCATTTATCAATGTCGGATGGGATTTGAAAGAATGGTTCCATTTACAGGCCATGTTGAATGTTGGATCTAGTAATGCCCGAAACTCGGAGAATGCGATCTCTCGGTATACATTGGAAGCATTACCGTTCCTTCCGGTTCAATATGAGGATGGTACCTATTCCCGTAAAGGAGATTATCCAGGTGCGGAAGATACGGAGAATCCCGTGAGGATTTTAAAGGAACGTAAGAATATCGATAAGAATCAGTACACGTTGGCTAACGTGATTGGTACGTTTAAGATTACCTCTTGGTTAAAGTTAACGACTAGCTTCAGCCGCCAGGATGGTTCTTATATCAATTCATCTTATAACCCGAGTACCTTATTCGGCTATGGAGATACTCAAAAGGGTAAAGCGGAGAAAGCACATCGAAATACGATGTCGTGGACGAATGAGGACTACTTGACTTTTGATAAAAGCTGGAATAAGCATAACTTGAATGTCGTAGCGGGAGCCAGTTGGTATTACTCAAAAACAGAGAAAAGCGAGCTAGGGGCCGAGAATTTCTTCGATGATTATTTTGAGTACAATAATATGGGAGTCGGCACCGTACGTTCTAAGGTTGGCTCAGACTATACGGATAATAAAATGAATTCTTACTATGCCCGTATCAACTATAATTTTGACAATCGTTACTTATTGGGCGCTTCTTTCCGTGAGGATGGTTCTTCTCGTTTTGGCTTGAATAACCAATATGGTTTCTTTCCTTCATTCTCGGCCGCTTGGCGTGTATCCAATGAGAATTTCTTCGAGAACGCAAAAAAGGTGATTGATGATATGAAAGTCCGTTTGAGCTACGGTACGGTGGGTAACGCGGAAATCGGTGATTATGCGTCTATGGCACGTTATGAGAATAAACGCCTTCCTTTTGGCAAGGATATGACGACGATCGTTACGTTGAAAAGTATGGCAAATCCGGATTTACGCTGGGAGAAATCCAGACAACTTGATGCGGGTATCGATTTGAGTTTCTTTAATGGGCGTATCGAGTTTATGGCGGATTATTATCATAAGATTACGACTGATTTATTGTATGAGCTACAATTGCCTTCTAACTCGGGATATGAGAAAACTATGACAAATCTGGGTAAGATCCGTAATCAAGGTCTTGAGATGAGCTTGAATACACGCAATATCCAAAGCCGTGATTTCTTATGGACTACCTCTTGGAATTATACGATGAACCGATCGATGGTACTGGATATAAATGATAATATCATTGGTAAATGGGGAGGACGTATTGAAGAGGGACATCCTTTAAATGCCCTTTACGGCTATGTTCGCCTAGGTACATGGGGAACCGATGAGGCGGAAGAAGCCGCTAAATATAATAAGAAACCCGGCGATATCAAGTATTGGGACAAAAATGGTAATGGAATGAAGGATGGTGAAGACCAAGACTATATCGGAAATGGCGCTCCTAAATTCGAGATGAATATGACAAATACATTCTCGTGGAAAGGCTTCACGTTTATGTTTGATTTACAATGGGTGTATGGTAATAAGTTGATTAACTTCACTCGCCAGTTGATGGGTAACCGTGTGACATTCTCCAATGCTTATGCGGACATTCCGGTGAACGCTTGGACGCCGGAAAACCAAAACACGATGGTGCCTAGCTTGCGCCTTCCGGGAGATGGATATGAGAATGACGTAGATTCTTGGAGTTGTGAGCCGGGTTCGTTCTTGCGTTTACGTAATATCGGCTTGAAATATGACTTTAGTTCCCGTATGCTTTCTGCCGCTCACATCAAGAGTTTATCCTTGGGATTCAATGTGGAGAATGCGTTCTTGATTACGAACTATTCTGGTAGTGATCCGGAGGTGACGAGTTATGATGCTGTATTTGAGCAAGGAGTGGATTTTTATACCTATCCCAAACCTCGTACGTATTCATTTACTTTAAAATCTTATCTTATTGATGGATTGATTTGAAAGACAAACACTTATGGAAGTTTTGAAAAGTTTCGGGTAACGATTTGGAGATTGTGCTAATTTCAGTATTTTATAGTCTCATACGTAAGAACAACTCTTTCATTGCAAAGTTATGATTTTTTTTGCAAAGTAAAACAACTTTGCAAGAAAAAATATTGTTCATGACACGGCTCTTTCATTAAAAAATGCGCAGAAATCTCAAATGGCATGATTAATAGCCAGTTAGCAGTTATTTGTTCCTTCATCCGAAACAACACAGATATTGAAATCTGATGTTAGTAATAATATAACTATCACACAATCAAATATTTGAATAGTTATATCACAGTTAAATGAAAGAGCCGTGTGTTCATGACTTCGAATTAACAGATTTCTATTCCAGTTGTCTACTTCCTCTCTTACTGATGTATCATGCATTGAAGTTACAGAAACTGTCCGACCACATTAAGTATTACGAAGCAGTTTATAAAATCAATGATACAGAGATATTTGTTCTCATATTATTTTATTATGGTCATTATGATGACAAATAAAAGTGCCAGCTATGCGAAGATTTGTCATTTCTTTTTATAAGTATTCAGTAGATCATCGCATTTATTGATCAATGCCTGAAAAAGAGAAGCCTTCTCATAATCTTGCGCATCCGAAGTCTCTTTTACCTTTTGCGTCAAGTCTTCTATACAATCTTGCAACGTAATTTTTGTTGCTTCACGTCCGTTGTCAACAGAAGATCCCCAAAGGTAGATCGCCCTTTCCATGTCTTGCGCCACATCTTCCCCCTTGTAATACTTGATACCCAACAAATATTGCGCTTCCGGATCATTTTGTTCCAATAATGAAATGAGATCTGAGATTTCATCCGGTTTATTTTGATTTTCGTCTTCGCAAGATAGGATAGGATTCTGAGTAATTCCGCAAAATGGTCGTCCAATATATTCAGTAAAGGGCAAAATGCAAACCGGAACACGTCCTTATCTATGCGAAAATCACTTCCAACATTCAATGCAGATTGAGACATTAGCTTGTTGCATTCCTCATTAATAAACAGACTGACCGAATCAAAATTATCCATCTGTATCTTATTGATAAAACGAAACACAGATGTATATTGGCTTTCTTGTATTTTTATGGATACATACGCCAATAAAAGCCCCTGTTTATCCTCTTCCCTACAAATAATCCTCACATCCAAACAAACATGATTCATGTTCAACTCATCCGATGTCACATTCAAGGCCCAAGAAATAATCATCAAATCATCCATCAACCCCAAAGGGAGCATATCCGAAACAAAGTCAACCGGAGTAATCAAATAAATCACGGTCGCAATGATAGAGATCAGGCTGTTCGTATGGTAATCCTTATACTTTCCTGTTGACACATCTTTCAGGTAGCTATATAACAACTTTGTCTGCTCTTTCAATCGAGTAGGTCCCTTTTTCGACAAATAAATCCCAAGCCGAAGGACCAAAGCCTTCAGCCGCTTGGGATTATAAGCATAATGTGCAGCTTTTTTAATCCAATCGGATCGCAGAAAGCGAGCGATTAAATCCATCCTTACATTTTCTTAAAATTAAAAAAGACACCACTCAATATGCTCTCATGACCGGATATGTCAATGCCTCTAGCCAATAGACAGTCTTTCACCATATTCTTTGACGCTATGGAATCAAAGGGTAAATGTCCGAACGGAATTTCCACTATAAAAGGAACTGTTCCTTTTTCTATCTTCATCCCGTGACTAAGCGGGATGTTACATTTGGGGGGGGTAATACAAATGTTGACATAATTCTATTATCTTATTCCTCTGTTTATACACTCCTTCACCAACTCCGGCTCTTTAATCAACCAATCCATTGTCAATAAAGCGGCAGGATAGGTCATACTAAATTTTTGTTTTAGCTCGGACAATTTAAAACCTTCTATCTGAAAGTCTTGTTCTTCTTCCGTATTCAACCAACATTGAAAAGCTGTTTGAAACAGATTATCCATTTCCTGTAAATCACAGGCAACCGATGACGCCTGTTTTTTTTAGGATAACCACGTTCTATTAGAATTTTTGTTATTTCTTCTTTCATGTTAATTTATCTTGATATGATTTTACAACATCTTCCGCAAAAGCCCGTGCATCTGATTCTAAAGGTTGCAATTGATATGCTTTGAAGCCACAATGTCCACATCTTGATAACCGTGAAATTCGTTCAAGTTCCAATTGGAGACCTCTCCATGACGAGGATGCGCCTCACGTACATTCAAGTTATAATCTTGGTAGGCATGACGCCCCTCATGAATCAATGTGTCCAAGACCACCTCATAGGACTCTGTTGATTCTACATAATCTTTATTAATTGTAATACAATTGCTTCCTTGTTCATAATACCCCACCTCTCCCAAACTTTGAGATACAACAACACATGATGGTCGATTCTGGCAACTTCATTTTCTAATTGCTGTAATACACCCATCCGTTTATCAAAAGAAAGAGCCTTCCATTTATCATATTCCAATCCCTCCACTCGGAGCATTACATCGGAAATCGCCTCTACTTGAGCATTGTCTGATGGAGCTTCCAAATAAAGTGGATCTATTTTATCCTTTATAGGTTCAAACAACTCCGCTACAGCCCGATCCGAATCAATGGCCTTAGGAGGTTTTCTACCATTCAATTCATCAATTCGAGCTATTAGCAAATCCGTATTTCCTAATGGAAGAATCTCTCCAACATATTTAAGTTCAGGCATTGCAAATTTTCCACAAACATACCTGTTTGTTTCCATATAGTCTTTGACATTCTCCAACTTAGAGATGTCAATCAGATGGCTTTGAATCCAACGGTCATTCCAAGTAGCCATTCCTCCAGAATGTTGATGTGTAATATTGTACTATTAGTCAAAAAGAGTACTTGCTTCTTGATACCTCATGACTATCTTAAAACAACATTCCATTGTTTTGATCCCTATGTTGGGATATGAGATGAGTGAAATCATGGATTTTAGGCCATCATCTCGAAGCGCATTATTTATTGTTTCAATTTGCCGTTTCTGCCTAATCTGAGTAACTTTTTTTAGGTCGTTGTATGGAATAGAAAACCATTTTTTCTTAAATGTTTCAAACAAATCATCTGAAGCCATTGGATCGTAGTCGTAAATCTCAACAGGAATATTGCACTGCGACAGATAGCTAAGCATGAGTGTTCGAACGGTGTCTTTGTCGAGTCCTCCGTTATGTGTTCCCAACATCGGGAACGCAACGGATGTAATGCCGCGTTCCTCGTATGTGTCAACAAACTTTTTCAGTCCTTGCTCCAGATACTCGATTTTGCTTGGATATTTCCAATGGAATTTTGTTGGGAAATTCAGCACCCACGGGTCGGTTTCATCACCTTTATAAAGCCACAGTTTACCAATACCGATAAGATGCCGCTTGCAATAATCATGGTAAATGTCAAACATCTGCGGATAACGCAGTTTGTAAACCAGCGCAATGCCTTTCCCCATCACGCCCACGCAATTGACCGTGTTGACAACGGTCTGTGCTTTCGTATTGAAGATGTTTCCTCTTACTATCGTTATGTTGTTCATGTCGTTTATGCTAAATGTTTTGATATACGAGCCATTCTTTTGTCCTTGCTTTCGGGTCAACGAAAGAGATATTGAACGGAATGTCTGTCTTCTTCCATGCTATAGTTCCCTTTAAGCGTAGTTCGTTTGTTGTGTCATAGATAACTTCGCAAGCAGACAAGTCGAACTCCACTTCAGACATTTCCTCACCTGTGATGTTGAAATAGTATTCATCCTCGAAGTCGGTTGACAGACGAACGTTGTCTTCTGATGACGAAAGATTAAGTCTGCGGTTTTCTCTCTCAAAAAGACTCTCATCGCCGTATGCCACAATCTTCTCAGAGATTGGATCATCTGCAAAGATTTGTTTCAATAGCTCCGCATAAGAATTGTCGTAGCAAATAATTTGGAGAGACTTGATTTCGCTAAAGTCAAATTCCGACATAACAAGGAATTCTTGCTGAGAGTATCTCATTACTTTACTCATCTCGTTCAAATGAACCTCACGATTATACCTGCTGTATCTGTCAGGTTTGGCTGCTCTGTAAGCGTCTTCCATTGTGCTGTATAGATATTCAATTCCTAACGCCCCAGGTCTATCAATGATTTGGTACACATTTGGATTGTCCGATTGCATATTCCTGTCGCTGTAATAACATTGCTTAGGCATCTTTGCCAAGACCTCATCCATATCGAACTTGAAGAATACAGGTACGGGGCATTTAGGCAGTCCTAACCCGACAGCTTTGGGATATTTACTTTTCCATTCACCTCTCCAGTTATAATAACCCAATTGTGAATCAGCACCCAACGCTTCGTTGTAATACTGCGTAGGAGTACAAGGACGGAAATAGAAGCGGGCGAACTTGTGTGCCTTACTGCTGCGGAATACGACCGAACCAGCAGAGTCATATTTCAACAATCCCAATTCCTCGGCACGGTCTCGACTGAGAATCTTTCGACTGCGGATAACATCTATTGCATTATAGAAATGCGTGAAGTGATATATGCACGGATTACTGCGATAATCCTTAATTCTGTCGGTAAATGTAACAATACTGCGATGGTTGGCAAAGATGTTTTCAAAATCAGGAATGTCTTCTTGAACTTTTATATTCCGCATCAATTCTGACCAGAACCATTTGTTCTCATACTTGCGAACCAGTTCCTCTGTAAACTTTATTTTCTGCGACAGAGAAACAAATCTCCAATTGAGTCGGTTGGCAAATTCCTGTAACATTTCAGTCGCAACATCCACACCAAGACGTTCATTGAAGTCATCCCATGAAATAGCATCCTTGTATTTCTTCAAGAAATCAACTGTTGCGATAGAAAGGAGCGTAGGGCAACGATTTACAAACACATTCCAGTTAATTTTATCCTTAAATGTATCAATGATATCGCCTGTAAGTTCCTTGTTTTCAGAAACTGAATTCCAGTCTATTTCATAATCATGCTCGATAAGATAAGTCAGCAAATCAACAGACGGCACAAAGATGTCAAGAGTTGACAAGTAATGCCAATCCCAATCTTTTTCCTTGTGGCTGAGAACTACATCAAACGGCAAACCTTCGCGATGTGCAAGGAAATGCCAATTCCAAGGTTTGTCTTCGTGCTTGTCGATATACTCAAACGAAAAGTTTATGCTTTCGTTCTGCACCAAAGCATTCCAATCCCATTGTTTTTTCTTATCGAATTTTTCTATTATTTGTTCTGTTAGTCCTATATCTGTGCGGTGTGACAATTTGCCGAAATCCAACGAATCGGCAAACAGCTTGAAGTAATAGTCTTTACCTTTCTGAACAGAAATCCATGTCGCATGTTCAGAGACATATTCCCAATCCCATGCTTTTTTCTGTATGAATAGTTTCGGCAATTTCAAGATGTTTGGCTGTTTTGTCAGTTTGTTGAAATCCCACTGATAACCGTCATTGTTCAGTATGTCTTCGTATATGCGCAGCCACAAACTTTGTGTTTTGTTTGCACCAGTCTTTGAGAACAGCCTGTTTGCTGCGGCAGAAGCCGAGAACTCAGCCCACCGCACATTTTCTGTATGTTGCTCAATATATTCCTTTGCAGGGAACTCAGCCAGCTCATACATGTGAGCATAGTCCCAGCGGTATTGTTCGTCACTGTATTTCTCAACAAGCGAAATGAGTTCGTTTGCAGGGAACTTGCAGGTTATTATTGGCCAGATTTCTTCCGTCAAGTTCTGTCCAGAAATTACCTCGGCATAGATTTCCAAGAATTTGTCGTTCAACAGTTCACTGCCAGTGATACGATTAGCAAAAATAATATGATTCCATTTGTCCGTATACTTGCTGATATGTGATTGAATGTCTGAAACAGGCAGATTCGTAGTCAGATATTCCCAATCCAGCATTTCACACCATGCCTCTCTGTCTAGTGTGGCTATGTTAACGGCTTGACAAATTCTTTCTGTAAACAGAGTCCTATTCCATCCTTCTGAGTAGCTGTTAAGGATGGTTTCAGTAGAAAGATATGCAATCAATCGTTTTTGAATATCTAACGATTTTATTAGTAGACTGCCTATCATTGCATTTTCTGACAATGATAGGAACAAACCCTCCAACATTGCAGTATCGCAACCCATGATTATTGTAGCTGGATCCAACACACTCCAATGCGAAGTAATAAAAGCAAGGTCGGTGCATATCACAGGATTTTGTGACAATGCAATTTTGTTCCATTGGAAATTTGGGTTGTTGTCAATAATAACGGAATCTGTTACACAATGTGAAATCCAATTATAGCCTTGCGGAGTTGTTACTTTGTTACTGTATTTTTGGAAGAAGTTATTGTCCCAAACCAAGTTCGGATTACACTCAAAGCCTGGCTTGTATGTGGTTGATGACCAAGAAATCAATCCACACGATTCAAAGAATTCAATAACCTCGTCAGTCCAAGCAAGTTCAAGGTTGTTGGCATTGAATCGCAGAGGAAGTTCTGAGGCCCGAATACTGTTTTTCAGCGATTGCGATGTTGCATAAAGGCTGGCGAGTTCATTGTTAGCAAAAATGCGCTGCACAAGTATCTGCATATTGATATGCGGATACAAGACAGCGATGTTAGAGACAATAAAGTCAATAGGATATTCAGTCACTACAAATTGCCAATTCCAACGTGCATTGGGATTTGTTACTATGTATTGACGTTGCGTGTCATCCAGTTCTTTTGTGATATCGGTAAGGTCAAACGGAATGTCGCCAAGATGTTGCGTGATGAAGTCCATACCAACAATAGGTAGAACGTCATCCCAATCCCATTGGTCATCGTCTTTCCCCTCTGGGAATGAATGCTCTACGAGGAATTTCTGTATCAACTCCTTCTCTACGGGAGTGCGAGCAAATAGCGTGTATTTATCCCACGGAAAATCCGTTGAATGGGTGGAAATATAATGGCTGTCAAGTCTGAATGTCAATGCTCCCCATTCCAAGTCTTGAATGTGGTCAGGGATTATATTTTTCAAAACTTTTACATCGCAATGCTTTGACAAAGAATGCCAACGATCAGCATCACATTGTGAAATTATAAGCTGAAGTAATTGTGAGTCAGTCCAAACTAATCTAGAATCTTCTATCAGTCGGTCAACCTCGATAATATCTTCAAATGGTTGCAAAACCTTGTAGTCCAGAATAACATCTGGATTGTTGACAAGGCGATAGTACAGGCATTGTTCCACTTTACGTTCTTTTGCATCAGCATTAACTTCAAGTTCAAACAGAGCATTCAACACCGAACAGCTATTGCCAGCCGAAATGAAATTCAGTGAATATTTGCCTTCTGTCTCGTAAAGTTCAATATCCAGTTTGATTGGCTTTACACCCAAGTAATTGGTGAACTCGGCTTTGTAAACACAGATTCCTTCTGGAACTTGCAACTTCAAGTTATTTACCAGCACATCGTCTGTCTCGCTGTTGATTACTTCACACAAACAATCTTCGTAATTGAGTGTTTTGGCATAGTCAAGCGAAAGAGACAAACCTAATTCAGAATGGAACGGATAAAGCGATACGATACCGCCGTCAGCTGCTTTCAAACAGCCAAATTCCAATGCGTTTGTTTGTGCAGTAAAGAATTTGTATTTTTCTTTGTTCTGCAAACAAACCTTGCCTAAAGCCGTCAGGGTTACGAGACCATTTTCTTTGTCAACGTCTATTATTCCCCAATCTTGCACCGAATTCAGGAACTTATGGAACAGATTGTTTTCTGCCTCATCATAATACATTCCGTTTTCCGGCTGTGCTTCTACATCAAAACCGAGAGTCCGTCCAAGAGCGACGCATTCAAGTTGTGTGTTCTCACTTTCCAAAAGCAATTCACCGACAAGTACGTCTAATGGCTCCAGTCTGTGGATAGTGTAGTATTCAACTGTGCAAGAGCGCGTTTTCAGAAGAAGTGAACACAATTGACGGTCTTCTTCAATAGAACGATATATTAAATTGTTGTATGTCTGATTTTCCATATTAGTCGGCTACATTAAAAAGATGCTGCAAATAAATACCATACCACAGGCCTGTTCCACAAACGTGGATTTGCTTGATATTAAATTTCTCCATAAGCAGAAGATACATCGGCAATCCCATGCGCAGGGTGAGCATATCGTCAATGGCATCGCCTGTCATTTGTTGTTCCCAACGTACCAAATCGCCAACGGTGTTGAACATCTCCAGCAATTTTGCTGTGAGATTTTCTATTTTATCTGCAATCTGTTCGTAGTTGAGAATGCAATCATGTTGTTGTGCATTTTTTGTCTTTCCTGTCGCATGAGTTATGGCAGAACCTACGCTGACGCAGAATGTGTCTTCGTTGGTTTGCATAGTTGTGTTCATATTCTTGGTAAACGCCACCATTCTTTCTCTTAGCATTTGGTCGCTCTTTTTGAATGCATCGACCAAAAGTGTGGTTGGTGGAATGTCTTTTGTCAAAATATTGCGCAAGGCTGTTGTACCGAGGTTTATACTGTACGAACCTTCCAATTCGCCCTGATTGAACACACTGACTTCGGTAGAACCGCCACCTTGGTCAACCATCACAGAATGTCTTGACTTCTGAATATCCAACTTGTAACGTGATGATATGCCGTAGGCAAACATTGTCGATACAGATTCCTCTTTCTTTGACAGAATGCGCACATTTATTCCAGCCTCACGACGGATGCATTCTATCACTTCGTCACGATTCTTTGCTGTACGATAGGCAGCAGTGGCAACGGTGTAAACAATATCGACACCTTCAGAACGCATTTTCTGTTTCATCTTTCTGATTACAGGAAGAACCCTACCCCTGAAGTATTCCATATTCATCATGTTCTGACTGTCCAATCCTTTTCCTGTTTCAGGTTTGGCAGCATCACGAATGAAATTGTTGAAATCGAATCGTGTTGCAGTCCTGATTGTTTCCTCGTCTCTGCCGATAAGCAGTTTCACCGCTTTTGTTGACAATTCAAGGACTGCGAAATGCGGATTTTCAACGGGTTGCCCGTCTGGTGTAAGCCATGTTTCTTTTATACGCAGATTCTTGTCTGTTTCTGCGTTGATGTCACGAGTGTTCAGGTTTACAGAACGTTGTATAGGCATTGGTACTCTGACAATCTTCGCCACACGTTCTTGTTTCGGTTTGCGAACATTCCATTCTATAATCCTGCCATTAGGATTGTTTTTTACCTCATCGAATACATTCTTGTAAATGGCTTGCCCTTGTGAATTGGTGTAGTTGCTAAAATGTTCACCGTTGCCAACGATGATAAGCAGTCTCTTTGCTCGTGACAAAGCCACGTTAAGACGATTGGGTGATTTGGCAAAACCATATTCTTTTTGTGCCGGAAACCCTACATTTGGGAATTTGTTGTAGTCTGGTTTTTGTTCCCATTTCTGCGCAATGGAGTTGCTTCTTACCATCGAAACGATGATGATGTTGCGCTCCATTCCCTGGAATCGGTCAACAGAACTCATCTTTATACTGAGTCCTTTCTTTGTTTCTTTATCCACGATTCCTTTCAATCGTTTCAACTGACTGCCATAGAATGTAATCAGTCCGATTTCTCGGTCTTCATTGGTAGGCAGAGATTCCTGATAACTGCGGAAACTCTCTGACTTTGAAAACTGCGACAACACCCACTCTATGGCTTCCACCTCGCCTCTATTTGCTCGTGATGTTCCGTCTCGAACTTCCGGAGAAGATGTGTTTATCCAAATAACGTGATTGTCTGGCGAAATGAGATTAGGAATATCAATGCCGTGTTCCCGGCTTTCGTTGGCTACACCACATTTTAGTCCACCGTCATCAACATAGAACTGCTCAATGACACGATTAATGTCATTGTGCATACGATACTGTGTGTCGAAAGTACCACGTAGAGATGAGTCAATTTGTCGGAAGAGTCTTTCAAAATGTGACTTCTCCAGAATGTCGAAATTCTTTCTTACATATGACTCTAATTGTTCTATCTGGCCATGTTCTTCCCTGCTGTCGGCTTTCAACCTTTGCATGTGTAGTTTGAACAAGATGTCTTCCCTGTCAAGATTAGGTGGTAACTGACGATGGTCGCCAATGACCACGGCCTTCTCGCCATATACAAGAGGGAGAGACAACTCGGCTGGAGTCGCTTTGCTGGCTTCGTCTTGAATAACCGTGTTGAAACGCAAGAATAAAGGATAACCGTTTTTCTCTGTCTCGCCAAAAATTGCACGGAAGCGTTTGATGAAACGTGAATCTCTGTGTTTTCCCTTTGCTTCTGTGGCAGAGTAGTTAGTGTCGGAAATAGAACTACAAGTAGCTCCTATGACATTGCAATGGCTGACGTATTCCTGATATACTTCCTTTCGCCATTCGGACGGTAAATCCGTGAGAAAATCAAACCACAAGTGCTTCAAGTCTTCTCGTTGCAAGTGAAGTTGTGAACGTTTGTAGATATTCTTCATCCATCTGTTCAATACAAGTTCCTGCGGATTAAACGACTTGTATTCGTCTGTATCTATGGCAACAGCATAGTCTTCTGTGTCCATATCTGACATTTCAATTCCTGCCCACATCTTCATCTCCACTTGTGAGTACGCAAAACCTTCGGCAGAAAATTTGTCACCAGCAGCTACACGAATTGGTTTAACAATGTTGTGGAGGGAGAATTTCAGTCGGTTTAAAGCATTGTCAACTGCAAGGTTGGCTTCCGATGTAAGTAATATTCTACTGTCTGGCTTTTGCTGTACCAGTTGCCAAATCAGTTCGGCTATAGCTGTTGACTTGCCTGTTCCAGGAGGACCTTGTATGATGGCAAGGTCTTTGGCTTCAACTGCTTTTGCTATTGCTTGAATTTGTGATTTATTGAGAGACTCGTTAAGTTGGTATTTCTTGATTTGTTCGACTCGTTGTTCTATAACTTCATCTTCCAACTTGGTTGCTTTTGAAGCATCAAACAAATAGGAAGCCAGTTGGGGGTTGACCAAATCTTCGGGATGCTCAGTGATTCTGTCGAACGAATCTCTAAGGCGATTGACCTTTTCTATTTCACCGGTCATATCGTCCATGTCGGGAATAACAGCAGTGATGCAATCATTCTCCGCCATTTCCTTTATCTTACCGCAATCTTCTGGCAAAAGATTGAACGTAACATTTGGATATTCAATCTTGCTGAGCTTGCCAAGTTTGTATTCATTCTCTCCGTCTTTGATGATAAAACTTTGTCCATAAAGTCCGCCAAAGCGAAGTCCTTCTTTGTCTAACAATGCTTCATTGTTGAGAGTTAACAGGAAACGGTCTGCTCCTTCTTGCGGATAATTGATTTCGTAAACAAATCTTGCCGGGTCGAAAGTGGTTTGTTCGCCTTCTTCTGCTAAGTCTGGCACACCATTGCGAATGCCGTTAAGAGCATAGCCGAGTTCTTCCTTCAAATCTTCCAATGCAGCACGGTTCTCGTATGGAACAGTGACAACCATTAGATTTTCGTTGATTTCAAAAAAATCCAACTGAGAATAGTAGTTTTGAAGGCGAGTCTTGATGATTCCTTTTGAAGTTTCGTCCGCATCCTTAATCTGTATCTCAACAACAGGGATTGAACGAACGGAAACATACATATTATTGCACGAGTCAACAAACTGTTGCATATTTGAACACAAATCAGCATCTGTTTCAAAATACCAAAATTCAGGCAGTTGACTGTGACGAACAACATTTGCGCTAAACAGTCTTCTTACCTCGCTCCTGAAATTATCAAAGTGGATTTGCGAATCTATCTGAGCAATCAGTTTATTGCCTTTGGGAGTCAAACTGGCAGAACCTTTCTTCAATGGAATAGCCAACTGCATGTATTTCAACATATAGTGCTGTATATTGGTCAGTACCATCCATATAGAACGCAAACTAGTATCTTCATCAGACATATTGGCAATATCTTTCTTGACTTGCTCAACCTGATGTTTGCGTTCAATGCGCTTCCTTATTTTCATTGTCAAATTGACCTTTCCGTCAGGTTTAACTTCAGATACTGCACATCGAATTTTATCTCCAATAGATAGAACTGTGGCGATGTTGCCATATCCAACTTTTGGGATTATTTGCGAAAAATGAATCAATCCAGTAAGAGCTGAATCAATTTCTACAAAAACGCCAAAATCCCTTATGTTAACAACTTTTGCTTCTTCTATTATTTGACCTACTGTGTATATCATATTTTAATGCAACCTACAAATTGTAAGGTTCTAACAAATCATCAAGTTTTACATTTAATAATTTAGCCATTTCAATCAGCTGATTAAGCGATGGCTGTGCCTTATTTGTAGTCCAACGTGAGATTGTCATTTCTGATTTTCCAAGTTGCCCAGCCAACCAGCGATTCGTTATCTGCCTTTCGGCCAATATAACTCTAAGGCGATTGGGATGTAATTCTTTTTCCATAATTTATATTGTATAGTGATTATTATGGCGCAAAGATACTCATTTCACATCAAATAATATAAATATTCAGATAAGTTTATAATAAAAATAGATGAGATTTGTTATTGCGGCAGTATGTCTTTCAAAAAATAATATTACCTTTGCATTTATAAAAAGCGTTCTTTTGAATTACTGCAAAACGAAGTAGAATACAGAACTTCGCTTGTTTCTAAATCGTTACCCATCAAGAAACAACCCCTTGCAAAGTATTCATTTTCAGCGAATAATGAATTTACAACTGACTTGTACAATGCCATAGTACAGTCATTTTGAATTAGGATTGTCCAGTTGCTTCCTGATTTCCTGTGCCTCCTTGAACAGCCGGCGCGCTAGACTGTCCTTGTAGGTCGCCATTTCATGGTTACGGATACGGTTCCTGACCGAGTCCTCAAAAGCGGTCACCAGCCTTTCCACACGCCGGATCTTTTCCTCGTCTCGCTCAATGGTGAAATACTTCTCCAAGAAGGCGATGTCGGGATCATCCCCCGGCAGACAGATCCTGATGGCACGGTATTTCAAATCGGCATCCTTCAAAAGCCGGTTCGTGCGGTACTGGTTGCAGTTGGCCCAGACGGAAACGACCAGTGCCAGGATCAGTGCTGAAGCCGTCGTTACCACCGCCTTGGATGCGCTCTCCAGACGGTAGGTCACCAGTTTGTGTACCGGTTCCTTTTTCAACAGGACCATTCTCTCATCCAGCCGTCTTACCGTATCCTTTACCGCCTGGCTGTCCTGACGCAGGCAGTCCCTTGTCTTTTCCATTTCCCCGGCAAACGTTTCGGCAGACAACGGCCTGTCTTCCGACAAACGGGCGGTACGTTCCAGCACTGCGGCCATCTCCGAGCCGTTTTTCTCCACCGCGGATTGCAGGCGTTCCAGACGGGCCTTCAGTTCCGCAATCCATTCCGCAGATGAGGTACGGCTCCCAACCGTGGGGTTTGCACCTTCCATGGACAATGCCCCCACTTTCTTCTCAATCCTTTCAAGGCATCCGTAGATACCTTCCAGATAGTTTTCCTTGTTCTCTTTCATTGACATAAAAATTAACGTTATACATATGGTTCATAGACTCCTTCCTCTTTTGCGTTTCTTCTTCCTTCTCAGGCGTTCTGCCTCCCGCTCGTCCTCACTTGGCGCAGCCGGCGGCATAAACAGGCTTCCGGTACCGGTGACCTCAATCAGGTTACCAATAGCAAAACCATGGTTTTGTTCATGCCACGGTTGCATTCGGGAAACATCATTCTCCTGAGCCACGGCATGGTTACGTTCCAATGCCGCATCCAGCCTTGACCAGCTGAAACTGCGGTCAATCTCACTCCCCTTGAATGACTGGTTATCCTTGATAAAGCGGATGCCCTGCACTTCATTAGTATTTCCCTTGTACTTGAATTCCATTTCCACGCCCATTTTTAAGAGCTTATTTTGAAATTCCTTCCATGTATCTGCACTCCTCAAAGCTTCCTTAACCGCACGGTATATCTCGTATTTCACCCTTTCGGAAGCGTGCAGCTTTTCCGTTTTAACGGCCTGTTTGCCTTCGGAATAGGTAAGTGAATACTTGTCCTTGAGCATTTTTGTCACTTTCTCGTTGCGCCTGAAATCGTTGCTGTCGGAAATCACCTTCCCGTCAAAGTCCACCCGGTTGAAGACGATGTGGCAGTGCGGGTTG
>CDZA01062827.1_pt1 | contig 30980 bp, 18 predicted proteins | sample 554881 | NCBI WGS metagenome assembly CDZA01 (sample SAMEA3182082, study PRJEB8094) | gut metagenome | biome: human; feature: gut; material: Stool; isolation source: human stools | place: Canada | collected 2012-12-04
GATCTACACAGATGTTGGTGCCTCTTAGGGGGTGCACTTGTCTCAAGTGCACCAACCGAGTAAGAAGTGCGCCAACCGAGCGAATGTGCCTGTCTGCTTTGTTGGTGCAGCTGAGACAGCTGCACCAACAAAGCAGCTCCCACGGAACTCACTCTTGCTTGGGATGTGGTCCCACGGATTTCACAGATCTACACAGATGTTGGTGCCTCTTAGGGGGTGCACTTGTCTCAAGTGCACCAACCGAGTAAGAAGTGCGCCAACCGAGCGAATGTGCCTGTCTGCTTTGTTGGTGCAGCTGAGACAGCTGCACCAACAAAGCAGCTCCCACGGAACTCACTCTTGCTTGGGATGTGGTCCCACGGATTTCACAGATCTACACAGATGTTGGTGCCTCTTAGGGGGTGCACTTGTCTCAAGTGCACCAACCGAGTAAGAAGTGCACCAACCGAGCGAATGTGCCTGTCTGCTTTGTTGGTGCAGCTGAGACAGCTGCACCCCCTATAGCAGCTCCACGGAACTCACTCTTGCTTAGGATGTAGTCCCACGGAATTCACGGAATTCACAGAATCTCTTGCTTGGGATGTAGTCCCACAGAATCGGATCTACACAGAATGTTAGAGCGTGTTTCTCCCCGAATTCAGAATTCGCAGAAGTTTTGTGTGCGCTTAGTCAGTAGCGGAGGTCTCCGGCCTCCGCCGCAGCAAGAGTGGGTTCTGTGAGCAGTTTCGCACCCTGCCTTTCTGTGAGTTCTGTGCAATCTGTGGGAGATGTTTTTCGTAGGCATAGCAAGCTGTCGTGATGAACTGTATGTCATGTTGCTATGGCTACGGCAGGAATGCCGTAGCCTCCTACGATTAGCACTGCCCGTATTAGTCGTTTGCTCGGTTGGTGGCGTGGGTATGACAGGGATGCCATACCTTCCTAATCTGTGAGCATCTGTGCCTATCTGTGGGCGGCACATCTCCGCCAGACGGTTCTGTGTGTTCCGCGTATTCTGTGGGAATACTCTCTCCGCTTGCTCGGTTGGTGCAGCTGAGACAGCTGCACCCCCTATAGCAGCTCCCACGGAACTCACTCTTGCTTAGGATGAGTCCCACGGATTTCACAGATCTACACAGATGTTGGTGCCTCTTAGGGGGTGCACTTGTCTCAAGTGCACCAACCGAGTAAGAAGTGCGCCAACCGATCTAATGTGCCTGTCTGCTTTGTTGGTGCAGCTGAGACTGCTGCACCCCCTGCCAGCTGCTCCCATGGAACTCACTCTTGCTTGGGATGTGGTCCCACAGATTTCACAGATCTACACAGATGTTGGTGCCTCTTAGGGGGTGCACTTGTCTCAAGTGCACCAACCGAACAATAAGTGCACCAACCGAACAATAAGCGCACCAACCGAGTAAGAAGTGCACCAACCGAGCGAACGTGCCTGTCTGCTTTGTTGGTGCAGCTGAGACAGCTGCACCCCCTGCTGGATACCGTTCGCCGCCCGATCGGATACCGTTCGCCGTCCGATCAGATTCCGTCCGCCGTCCGGTCGGATTCCGTCCGCTGTCCGACGACTTGGTGTGAGGAAGTAAACCGTGAAGATTGCGCTGCAATACACAGTGGGTTTACGCCGTGCATCCTTTTATGTTCGCAAAATTAAGAAATAAAATCGATTTTTGATGTGAAATAATTTGATTTATCATCAATTTTCAGTATTTTTGCAACTTGAAACGATGTGGCTCTACCTATTAAATAGTATACGCGCGAAGAGACACCCTAAAAAACTATACGCAGACCCCCTCCGAGCGCCCCACGACTACTAACGGAAAGCCCTCCGCAACGCCCCTTTGACGAACCATAAAATATCAATAATTTTATCATTTAATAATTTAAATTTCAAATCATTTATGTGGTTAATCAATTCATCAATCGGTAGAAAGGTAGTGATGGCCATCACCGGCGTCGCACTTGTTCTATTCCTGACATTCCACATGTCAATGAATGTTGTCGCTCTCTTCTCAGGAGAAGGTTACAACATGATTTGTGAGTTCCTTGGCGCCAACTGGTATGCCGTAGTAGCAACAATCGGTCTTGCAGCCCTCTGCGTTCTCCACTTCGTTTACGCCTTCTGGCTCACGATGCAGAACCGCGCAGCCCGTGGCAATTCTCGTTACGAGGTTACAGCAAAGCCTAAGAGCGTTGAGTGGGCATCGCAGAACATGCTCGTTCTGGGTATCATCGTAGTGCTCGGTCTGTTGCTCCACCTCTTCAACTTCTGGTACAACATGATGTTCGCAGAGCTTCTCGGTTTCGAGGGCATCCATGGTCCGGCAGACGGTTTCGAGTGGATCAAGGAGACCTTCCAGAACCCAGTATTCGTAGTGCTCTACATCGTATGGCTCGTAGCCCTCTGGTTCCACCTCTCACATGGTATCTGGAGCGCAATGCAGACATTCGGCTGGAACGGCAAGGTATGGTTCAACCGTTGGAAGGTGATCAGCCAGGTTTACTCAACCCTGCTCGTCCTCGGCTTCCTCGTAGTAGTAGTATTGTTCGCCCTTGGTTGCGCACCGAGCCTCTGCTGCTAATTCAAAATTCAAAAATCAAAATTCATAATTCATATTATGGCTAAGACAATTAATTCAAGAATCCCTGAAGGCCCAGTGGCCGAGAAGTGGACCAACTATAAAGCTCACCAGCGTCTGGTGAACCCCAAGAACAAACTCAAGCTCGACATCATCGTTGTAGGTACAGGTCTTGCAGGAGCTTCTGCAGCAGCCAGCCTCGGCGAGATGGGTTTCCGCGTTTTAAACTTCTGCATCCAGGACTCACCGCGTCGCGCTCACTCTATCGCCGCTCAGGGCGGTATCAACGCAGCTAAGAACTATCAGAACGACGGCGACTCAGTATACCGTCTGTTCTACGACACAGTGAAGGGCGGCGACTACCGTGCACGCGAGGCTAACGTATACCGTCTGGCAGAGGTGTCAAACGACATCATCGACCAGTGCGTAGCCCAGGGCGTACCATTCGCACGCGAGTACGGCGGCATGCTCGCCAACCGTTCGTTCGGTGGTGCTCAGGTGTCACGTACATTCTACGCTAAGGGTCAGACCGGCCAGCAGCTCCTCCTCGGTGCCTACTCAGCACTCTCTAAGCAGGTGAGCACGGGCCGCGTACAGCTCTACACACGCTACGAGATGGAAGACGTAGTAATCGTAGACGGCCGCGCACGCGGTATCATCGCTAAGAACCTCATTACCGGCAAGCTCGAGCGCTTCTCGGCTAACGCCGTAGTAATCGCTACCGGCGGTTACGGCAACGCATACTTCCTCTCTACAAACGCTATGGGTTGCAACTGTACAGCAGCCGTTCAGTGCTACCGTAAGGGCGCTTACTTCGCTAACCCTTGCTACGTACAGATCCACCCGACATGTATCCCCGTACACGGCGACAAGCAGTCGAAGCTCACACTTATGTCAGAGTCGCTGCGTAACGACGGCCGCATCTGGGTGCCGAAGAAGCTCGAAGACGCAAAGGCTCTCCAGGCAGGCACAAAGAAGGGCTCGGACATTCCGGAGGAAGACCGCGACTACTACTTGGAGCGTCGCTATCCGGCATTCGGCAACCTCGTTCCGCGTGACGTTGCTTCGCGCGCAGCCAAGGAGCGTTGCGACAAGGGCTTCGGCGTAAACAACACCGGCCTCGCCGTATTCCTCGACTTCTCTGAGTCAATCAACCGCCTCGGCATCGACGTGATCCGCCAGCGCTACGGCAACCTCTTCGACATGTACGAGGAGATCACCGACGTAAACCCGGGCGAGCTTGCAAACGAAATCAACGGCGTGAAGTACTACAACCCGATGATGATCTATCCGGCTATCCACTACACAATGGGCGGTATCTGGGTAGACTACGAGCTCCAGACCTCTATCACCGGTCTGTTCGCAATCGGCGAGTGCAACTTCTCTGACCACGGCGCTAACCGCCTCGGCGCATCAGCCCTCATGCAGGGTCTCGCAGACGGCTACTTCGTACTGCCGTACACCATCCAGAACTACCTCGCCGACCAGGCTATCTGGCCGCACCTCTCTGTAGACCTCCCCGAGTTCGCAGAGGCAGAAAAGGGCGTTCAGGCAGAAATCGACCGCCTCATGAACATCAAGGGCAAGCGCTCTGTAGACTCTATCCACAAGGAGCTCGGCCACATCCTCTGGGAGCACGTAGGCATGGGTCGTACAAAGGAGGGTCTCGAGGAAGGCATCAAGCTCATCAAGAAGCTCCGCAACGAGTTCAACACCAACCTCTTCATCCCAGGCAAGAAGGAAGGTCTGAACGTAGAGCTCGACAAGGCTATCCACCTCCGCGACTTCATCCTCATGGGTGAGCTCATCGCACACGACGCACTCTCACGCGAGGAGTCTTGCGGTGGTCACTTCCGCGAGGAGCACCAGACAGAAGAGGGCGAGGCAAAGCGCGACGACGAGCACTTCTTCTACGTAGGCTGCTGGGAGTACAAGGGCAACGACGAAACCGCTCCTGAACTCATCAAGGAACCGCTCGAATACGAGGCAATCAAGGTACAGACACGTAACTATAAGAACTAATAAAAATTATGGCAAACATATCATTCACACTGAAATATTGGCGTCAGAACGGTCCTCAGGACAAGGGCCACTTCGACACACGCGAGATGAAGGATATCCCTACGGATACCTCATTCCTTGAGATGCTCGACATCCTTAACGAGCAGCTCATCGAGGAAGGCAACGAGCCTTTCGTATTCGACCACGACTGCCGCGAGGGCATCTGCGGTATGTGCTCACTCTACATCAACGGTCACCCACACGGACCGAACCAGGGCGCTACCACATGCCAGCTCTACATGCGTAAGTTCAACGACGGCGACGTAATCACCGTTGAGCCGTGGCGCTCAGCAGCGTTCCCCGTAATCAAGGACTGCATGGTAGACCGCACAGCTTTCGACAAGATCATGCAGGCAGGTGGCTATGTAAGCGTTCGCACCGGTCAGCCGCAGGACGCTAACGCCATCCTCATCCCGAAGGAAGACGCTGACGAGGCAATGGACTGCGCTACATGTATCGGCTGCGGTTGCTGCGTAGCTGCATGTAAGAACGGCTCGGCAATGCTCTTCGTAAGCTCTAAGGTGAGCCAGCTCGCTCTCCTGCCGCAGGGCCGCCCGGAGGCTGCTAAGCGCGCAAAGGCAATGATCGCCAAGATGGAGGAGCTCGGCTTCGGCAACTGCACCAACACTCGCGCTTGCGAGGCTGAGTGCCCGAAGAACGAGTCTATCGCCAACATCGCTCGCCTCAACCGCGAGTTCATCAAGGCAAAGCTCGCTGATTAATTATAACTCGTTGATTAATACTATAAGCGGTACGGGGTGCTATGCAGCCCGCACCGCTTTCTTTTTATGAACAACGAATTTATGATGTTGTGTTTAACAACGGATTAAGCGGATTTTTGGTGCGTATATTTAACAACGGATTAATCGGATTAAACGGATTTTTGGTGCGTATATTTAACAACGGATTAATCGGATTAAACGGATTTTGGGTGCGTATGTTGAACAGCGGATTAAACGGATGTCGTTATCCGTAGCGGAGGTCTCCGGCCTCCGCCGCAAGCAACATCTGATTTTTGTAAGCAACAGAATCCGTTTAATCCGTTTAATCCGTTGTTAATATTACGCAGCCAACGAATCCGTTCAATCCGTTTAATCCGTTGTTAATTCATTCAATCAAAATCCGTTATTAATCCATTCAATCAAAATCCGTTATTAATCCATTCAATCAAAATCCGCTTTTAATCCATTCAAGCTGTAATATGGCTGGTAGATAGGCTGGTAGATAGGCTGGGAGATAACCCGCTCAGAGGAGAATCTGCCAGCCCTTATTCCGTTCATAATGTGCACGTTGCGCCGTTGCTGGGAGATATGGTAGATATTTTCGCCTACAGAAGTTTTGTAACAGAACATACTCTGTCTGCCCTTTAATATAATAATAAGGTGTAAAGCTCAATCGATGCGCCCTTTAAGCCAACCTATTCAGCTTCAAAGACATAAAAAAGTGGAAAATACTTTGCCACTATCCAAATTTTTACTAAATTTGCACCGAAGATGGAGTGTGTAGTGCCAAAAGGGCGTTGCGCACCATACAACGTGCGCTGAAAATAGCGCCGTACTACAATCTAAGAAACCATAATCTAAAGACCTAAGAAGACCGAATAAACAAACTAAAGAAATCGCGCAAAACCGATTATTACTAAAACAGAAATTTTTAATTAACTTAATTCAATAACAATTTATTAACAAACAAAGAAAAGGATTTAGTATGAAAAAAATCTTATCTCTTCTTGCTTTGTTAGTGATGACGCTTACCGCGTTTGCAACCGACTACACAGGACATCGCACCGTTACATTCGGAAGTATGCCCTCCACCGAGTCGGACGATGCAGTTCTTACAATCACTGACAATGGCGACAACACATTTAATGTGACATTTAAGGATGTCATCAATGTTGATGGCAATTACACAGACAACTATGGTACATACACATTCAGCAATGTTGCTGGTACCACAGAGAATGGTGTTACAACTATCGACCTTTCTAACTTGTCAGCATCAGTAGAAAATTGTGCTCTTGGCTTGAAAGAGGCTTCAGATGGCGTTCTTTTTGCTAAGTTCAATGCAGAAAAAGCATACGCTAAATTCTCGGCAAAGATTGGAACTTATTACAAGTCTACTATCTCTGCTGAATTCGGTGTTAACGATTTCGAGTCTACTGGCGGTGGTTCAACTGGCGGCGACGAGAAGCCGGCTGCTTTCGAGAAGGTTGACTTCGTAGGCGATGGCACTAACTTCAACTGGAGCATCCCAGTAGATTGGGATACACAGAAGATCGTTATGTCTATCAGCACAGCTACTTGTACAACTGGCTGCGAGCACATCATCGGCCTCGGTACAGACGGCACATCATGGGCTGGCAACCTCCACATGTATCGCACTTCTGCAGACAAGCAGCTCCAGTGCTACTTCGGTGCAGGTGCAGTCAACACTGGCAAGTTTGATGAGGGCAACCCTATCAAGGTTGAGATCTCTAAGGCTAATGGCTTCATCGTAGACGGCGCAACACGAATCACTGCAGCGCAGCTTGCAGACCTCTTCGCTATGTCAACAGTAGTTATGGGCACTGGTGAGGGCAATAACATCCTCTCACACGCTACATACAACTACGTTAAGGTAGTTGACAAGGACTGGACAGAGCCGACAGAGCCTGAGGTAACTGTAACCTTTGAGAAGCAGTATGCCGACAAGCTCTATTCACTCGCTGACGGTACTCCGAGCGCAATGGGCGACGCTACCGTAACTCTCAAGGAGATGTCTGACAACACTATCAGCATGTCTCTCGCCTTCTCAGAGATGAACGTTGAGTCTACAGACCTCGTAAAGGGTACAGACGAGAAGGATCGCATCACATACACTGGTACAACTAACTTCCAGGGCACAAACTTCGCTGTTAAGGCTCTCCGCTACACAAAGGATGAGGCAGAGAAGCTTTACATGACTCTCATCCCAACTGAAGGAACAACTCTCGCATTCGGTGAGGATCCCGACTACGTAGCTCCGGCTGAGCCTGAGGACGTAACACTCTGGGAGAACTACCAGGCTGACGGCACTGGCTTCTCTAAGACAGCTACTATCAACTGGGACAAGCAGAAGATCGTTGCTTCTATCGACTTCTCTAACGGTGGTAACGACAAGGATATCCTTGCTATGACTACTGGCGATAGCTTCGCTGCATTCCAGACAAGCACATACCGCACAATGCACTGGTACTGCCAGCAGTCTGAAAAGCAGATGTCTGGTTTCTTCGCAAAGGACGGCGCTGGTAACAACAACACCGGTCGCATGGACGTTGCTGATTGCCTCGCTAAGTTCGAAATCTCTAAGGCTGAGGGTCTGAAGGTTAACGGTGAGGTTAAGATGGCTCCTTACGTTCTTGACGAGCTCTTCGCAAGCAACACTATCCTCATCGGTAGCGGTGAGTCTCCTAAGTTCAGCCAGGCATTCTACAAATACATCAAGGTAGTCTCTCTCGACTGGAAAGAGACAACAGAGCCTGAGACTCCGAAGGCAGTTGTTTACAATAACGACCTCACAATCGTTCGCGACGCCGACCACAAGGTTTACGAAAACGCAGAGGTAACAGTTCTCGCTAAGGGCGAGGGCAAGTACGAGGTTACTCTTCCTGAGTTCTCTGATATGGACCTTACAAACGGTGGCACAGTAGGCAAGATCGTATTCGAGGCTAACGGCGAGGAAGTAGACGGCGTACTGCAGCTTACAGCAGAGAACGCTGCTGGCGTAATCTCTACCGGTGAAGCCTGGTCAAACTATGCTGCCGACGTAACAATGAGCGGCGAGGTAGAAAACGGTCAGCTTGCTGCTAAATTCACAGTTGTGCTCGGTGGCATGTCCGACTACACTTATGAGCTCGGCTTCGGCAAGGAAATCTTCATCCCGACAACCGAGACAATCACCGACTGGGCTAACGTTAAGTTCGGCGACTCTGATCCGGTTAACATCGAGAATGCAAAGCTCGACATCACAATGGTGTCTACGTCTACCGCTAAGTTGACATTCAAGGACGTTGTAATCAACGGCAACACTATCGGCGACTTCGCTATCTCTGACGTAAAGGCTTCTTTGAATCCTGAGGACTACACAACCGTTCTCTCTACTGAAGCAACAAATGGTACATGGGTACGCACTGTAGAGAACAACGCTCTCGGCGTATTCGTAGGCGACGAGTCTGATATCCGCAACTTCGAGGGATCTCAGGACGAGGAAGCTGGCAAGACAATCGTTAAGTTCGGTGTATTCTTCGGCTCTGCTTACGGCTGGGCTGACATCGTATTCGGCGAGAAGGTTGAGACTCCAGAGCCACCGGTTGAAGACTACGCTATCAACTTCGACAAGGACGCTAAGCAGAACCACTCTTCACGCTACTCTACATCTGTTTCTCTCCAGCAGACTGGCAAGGACAAGCAGACTATCGAGTTCGGCAAGACAATGAACGGTTATGAGGACCTCACAGCAGATAAGTTCACTGTTGAGGCAGGCTCAGAGGTAACACCTTCTATCGGTTACGTTGGCGAGTGGATGCACGGTTACGTATACATCGACCTCGACAACAACAAGCAGTTCTCATTCAACGCCGACGGCGCTGACCAGACTGGCACAGAGGTAGTATCATTCAGCTACTATAAGAATCAGAACTCTAAGGGCGAGGCTGTAGAAAGCAACTGCAACGTTAACCCGATGCCTGCATTCACAGCTCCTACCACACCGGGTACATACCGCATCCGCTTCAAGGTAGACTGGGATAACATCGACGCAGGTGGTAGCGTAGCTACTGGTAACTCTATCCTCAACAACGGTGGTGGTATCTACGACGCTACTCTCGAGGTTATAGAGAAGGTTGTTGACGGCATCAGCACAATCAACGCTGAGGTTGCTAACGGCGAGGCACAGCTCTTCACTGTTGACGGCGTACAGATTGCTAAGCTCCAGAAGGGTCTGAACATCGTTCGCACCGCTGACGGCAAGGTTAAGAAGGTACTCGTTAAGTAATCTTTTTAAGACTATAGGGTAGGGCGCACGCCCTTTCCGATAAACATAAATCCCGACTCCAGCAACGGAGTCGGGATTTTTTTTGTATTAATATGTCGTAAACCGATGTATTTTAACGCTATTTTTATTGCGTAAACGATAATTATTCCTACCTTTGCATATAAAGTACGACTAAGAACAGACAAATTGTAAGTATTATCCGGCATTCGGATAACCCTATGCTGCATACATACTAAAATATAGAATATTATAGTTCACTTAATTTAATAACAATTTATTAACAAAAAAGAAAGGATTTAGTATGAAGAAAATCTTATCTCTTCTTTCGATGTTGATGGTTACCGTAATGGCATTCGCTACGGACTACACCGATCAGCTTACTTTCAAGCTGACTTTGGGCAGCAGTCCTTATGTGAAATCTTTGCCGGAAGGTACTCTCACCGTTGAAAAGCGCGTAGACGGCACATACAATGTGACCGCATGTGGCTGCGATTTCAGCACCTATGGATTTGAAAACTGGGGCGACCTTAGCTGCGACGGAGTAGAAGGCACAACAGATGCCGACGGCTTGACTACTATCCAAGTAACTAACCCTGAAGTTTTTGCCAATGGAACTCTTCCTGCTGGTGGTTTCTCTCTTAAAGGTGAGTCTCTCCTCGTTAAGTTCAACGAGACAAAGGCTTACGCCCTTCTCAAGGGTAAGTTGGCTCTTAACGCTGTTGTAGGCTATGCTTTTGAGTACACCTTCGGTACTGACGAAGGCTTCGAGTCTACTGGCGGCGGTTCTACCGGCGGTGGCGAGACTGGCGGCGAGACAAAAGAGAAGTACACTGTTAACTTCGACAAGACAGCTTACCACTCACGTAACGACCGTGTCCTCAGCGGCTTCTCTCTCCAGCAGACTGGCAAGGACAAGCAGACTGTAAACGTATTCGCTTCAAAGGCAGCTTACGAGGATCACACATCGTCTGTATTCAATGTAGAGGCAGGCAGCGAGCTGACAGCTTCGTTCAACTACTCAGGTCAGTGGATGAACGGTTATATCTACATCGACCGCGACAACGACGGCGAGTTCTCTTACAAGGAAGGCCAGTGGGATCAGGCATGCACCGACTTGGTAGCCTACAGCTTCTATACTACACTTGCTAATCCGAAAGTAAACGATGGCAATGGCTACAACTCTACCGGTGCTTCTGTTTCTGGTGACGATCGTAGCAACGTTAATCCTCCTTCATTCACAGCTCCTACAGAGCCGGGTACATACCGCATCCGCTTCAAGATCGACTGGAACTGCATCCTCCCTGGAGGTTCAAACGACATCCTCTCTGACGGTGGTGGCGTTTGGGATGCAACTCTCAAAGTTGTAGCTGCAGAGCCAACAGTTAAGGAAGAGAAGAGCTTCACAGACGCTATCTCTATGGTTGCTAACGGTGTGTCTGAACCAGTAGGTCAGGCCAAGGTTACTATCAAGGAGATGACAGACGAGACAATCAGCATGACACTTGCTATCGTTGGTCAGGAAGATGCAGAGTACACAGCTTCTGGTTTCACCAAGGCTGTTGACACAGAGAAGAACCGCACTACCTACACTGGTAAGATCAACGTTGACGGCGATGACTTCGACGTAACTGCTCTTGTTTATACAGATGGCGCAGAGAAACTCTACATGGTAGCCAAGGGCGCTGAATATAACTACGTAGTCGGTACAAATCCGGACGCTCCGACAGTGGTTTCTGACAAGACATACACAAGCAACCTCCGCATTTACGACGGAGAAGAGCCGGTTGTAGAGGAAACAGAAGCTCAGGTGAACGTCACCATGTACTCTGACGATACCTACAAGATCACTCTTAAGGACGTATCTATGCTCAACCAGACATCCGACCTCGTGTTCGTAGGTAAGGCAATCGCTGAAGAGACAGATTCTGAGGCGCCGCGCACAATCATGGCTAAGTCTGACGGCGCTACAACAAACTTCTTCGGCGAGGAGATGAACGCTTCATTCGAACTCACAGAGGTTTCGGCTGACGAGATCAAGATGGAGTTCGCTATCGAGAGCACCAACTTCAGCTACATGGGTCAGTTCAACTACGAGGAAGAAAAGCCAGAGCCAGAGGTTTACACAAGCAACCTCCACATCTACGACGCTGCAGCTCCTGAGACAGACCTCTTCAAGGCTGACAAGGCTAACGTAGAGTTCTTGGCAACTGAAACAGGTGAGTTCACGCTCACTCTTAAGGACGTAACACTCAACGAGAAGACTCAGGACCTCGTATTCACTGGTACACTTCCTACAACAGAACCAGGTGGTCAGGAGCCGCTCGCAGAAGAGGGTGAGGGTGAAGTAACTCCAGATGAGCCAGCAATGGTTCTCAACGCTACTGCTGACGAGGCTACTGCTACATTCCTCGGTGCTGCATCTGCAACAGCCGAGTTCTCTATCTCTTATAACGCAGCCGACGAATTCATGATGACATTCACCATGAAGGCTGGCGAGAAGAACTACGGTGGCGAGTTCAACTACGAGGTTAAGACACCTGCTGCAGAACCGTTCTGCAAGGAGAACTACGTAGCTGACGGCAATGGCTTCGAGTGGGAGATTCCGGTAGATTGGGATACTCAGAAGATTGTTATGTCTATCGACCCGTCTACATGTACTGGCAACTGCGAGGATGTAATCGGTCTCGGCGCTGTTCCGACAGCTTGGAACAATACTCTCCACTTGTATCGCACAAGCGCAGACCAGATGCTCCAGGGATACTTCCAGACATCTGCTACAAACAACAACACTGGCAAGTTCGCTGAGACAGCTCCGTTCTTGGTAGAGGTTTCTAAGGCTCAGGGCTTCGTTGTAAACGGCGAGGTTAAGATTGCTTCAAGCGCAATGAGCTATCTCTTCACTCTCCCGACCGTTAAGATGGGTACTGGCGAGGGCGCTAACGACAAGTCGCGTGCTACATACAACTACGTTAAGGTTGTTGACAAGGACTGGACGAAGGATCCTGCGACTGGCATCAACGCAACAACAGTTGCTGAGGGCGAGTTCGAGGTATTCTCTGTTGACGGCGTTAAGCTTGCTAAGCTCCAGAAGGGTCTGAACATCGTTCGCTCTGCTGACGGCAAGGTTAAGAAGGTACTCGTTAAGTAACATTTTAGGGGGTGCACTCAGGGGGTGCACTCAGGGGGTGCACTTGTCTCAAGTGCACCAACCGAGCTAACGTTGCACCAACCAATAAATTCATAAGAGGGCATGGCATTCCGCCATGCCCTCTTTGTGTATATACCATAGCTTGGTTGGTGCAGCTGAGACAGCTGCACCCCCTTGAAGATGGCACTGCACCCCCTTAAGTTGCTCCCTTTGAAATATTTGCAACAAGGTTGCATAATCTTTTTCCGAACTTTGTTAACGATTAGTTTTTCTTAGTAATTAACAACAAACAAAATATGCTTAGAAGATTATCCTATTACTTATTATCAGCAGTCTTCGTGGCGGGCATTGCCGCTTGCGGAGGCCAGTCGCACGACCATCTCGACCACGATTATGACCACGACCACGCCGAGGAAACCGAGCATCACGACCACGCTGCCGAAGAAGCAGAACACGGCGGCGAGGCAAAGGGCGCCCACACCGACGAGATAATACTCTCTGTGGAGAAAGCCCGTGCAGCCGGTGTGAAGGTAGAGGAAGTGAAGCCAGGCACCTTCCACGGCGTTATACACACCAGTGGCAAGGTGATGTCAGCCTCGTGCGACGAGACCACCGTCGTTGCAACCATCAGCGGACGCGTGCAGTACAAGAACCACGTGAGCGAAGGCTTGAAGGTGTCTGCCGGCACCACGCTCTTCTCAATCACCTCAGCCGGCATGCAGACCGCAGAGGGCGACCCCGTGCAGCGTGCGCGCATCGACTACGAGCGTGCAGAGCGCGACTACACACGTGCCAAGATACTCATCAAGGACAAGATAATAAGTGAGAAGGACCTCGCCGTGGCAAAAGCCGAATACGAAGCAGCCAAGCTCACCTATAACGGCATGAAGCGCACGCGCAGCGAGGGTGGAGTAGTGGTTACGGCTCCGCGCGGCGGCTACGTCAAGCAGTGTCTCGTCAACGGCGGCGACTACGTAGAAGCCGGTCAGCCGCTCGCCATCATCACTCAGAACAAGCACCTCTATCTGCGTGCCGAGATACCCGAGCGCCGCTTCAACGAACTCAACAAGATACGCGGCGCCAAGTTCCGCACGAGCTACAGCAAGCGTCTCTACGACATCGCCGAGATGGGCGGACACATACAGTCGTACGGACGTTCGGCAGAGGTTAACAACTCCTACCTGCCCGTCATCTTCGAGTTCAACAACACCGGCGACGTCGTTCAGGGCTCTTACGCCGAGATATACCTCATAACCCAAGACCGCCCGAACGTAATCACGCTGCCCCTCACCGCCCTCACCGAGGAGCAGGGCATCCACTTCGTCTACGTGCAGATAGACGCCGAAGGCTACCGCAAGCAGGAGGTGACGCTCGGCGAGAGCGACGGCGAGCGTGTAGAGATACTCACCGGTGTTAAGCAGGGCGACCGTGTCGTAACAAAGGGCGCCGTGCAAGTACGATTGGCTTCGGCTGCAAACGCTATTCCGGCGCATAACCATAATCATTAATAAGCTATGCTGAACAAGATAATACGCTTCTCGCTTGAGAACAGAATACTCGTGTTGGTGGCGTCGGTGCTGCTCGTCATTGGCGGCCTTTACTCCACCAGCCAGACCGATGTGGACGTGTTCCCCGACCTCAATGCCCCCACCGTAGTCATCATGACCGAAGCCGGTGGCATGGCAACCGAAGAGGTGGAGCAACTCGTCACGTTCCCTATAGAGACCGCCGTCAACGGCAGTACCGGTGTGCGCCGCGTGCGTTCGCAGTCTACCAACGGCTTCTCCGTTGTGTGGGTTGAGTTCGACTGGGGCACCGACATCTACCTCGCCCGCCAGATAGTGAGCGAGAAACTCGCCGCAGTAGGCGAGCAGATGCCCGCCGGAGTGAGCGCTCCGGTGCTCGGTCCGCAGTCGTCGATACTTGGCGAAGTGCTCATCGTGAGCCTCACCAGCAAGCACACCTCGCAGCAAGACCTGCGCACGTACGCCGACTGGGTGATACGTCCGCGTCTGCTCTCCACCGGCGGCGTGGCTCAGGTGAGCGTCCACGGTGGCGACATCAAGGAGTATCAGATACTCGTCAGCCCCGGTCGCATGAAACACTTCGGCGTGTCGCTCACCGACATCATGGCATGCACTCGCGGCATGAACACCAACACCAACGGCGGCGTGCAGTACAAGTACGGCAACGAGTACATCATCCGCGGCATCACCTCCACTAACGACGTCGAGAAGCTCGGCACGTGCATCGTGAAGAAGAACGGCGAGAGCGTAGTCACCCTTGCCGACGTAGCCGACATAAAGATTGGCAACCAGTCGCCCAAGCTCGGCGTAGCCAGCGAGCGCGCCCAGTCAGCCGTGCTCCTCACCGTTACGAAGCAGCCCAATACGAGCACCATCGACCTCACCAAGCATCTCGACCTCGCACTCGCAGACCTCAAGCAGACCCTGCCCGCCGACGTGCATATCTCTACCGACATCTTCCGCCAGTCCGACTTCATCGAGAGCAGTATCGACAATGTGCAGAAGTCGCTCATCGAGGGCGCCATCTTCGTGGTTATCATCCTTATGATATTCCTCGCCAACGTGCGTACCACGGTCATCTCGCTCGTCACGATACCAATCTCGTTCCTCGTGGCGATGATAGTGCTCAACGCCCTCGGCATAAGCATCAACACCATGACCCTTGGCGGACTTGCCATAGCCATCGGCTCGCTCGTAGATGACGCCATCGTCGACGTAGAGAACGTCTACAAGCACATACGCCAGAACCGTGCGTTGCCCGAGGCAGAGCGTGTGCCTATCATCGAACTCGTGTTCAACGCTTCGCGAGAGGTGCGCATGCCTATCCTCAACTCCACGCTGATTATCGTGGTGAGCTTTGCGCCGCTGTTCTTCCTCAGCGGCATGGAAGGCCGCATGCTCATACCCCTTGGCATAGCCTTCGTCACAGCCCTCTTCGCCTCAACCCTCGTAGCCCTCACGCTCACCCCCGTGCTCTGTAGCTACCTGCTCGGCAAGAGCAAGGGCGAGATGCCGAAGGAAGCCTTCGTAGCCGTATGGCTTAAGAAGTATTACGAGCGCGCCCTGCTGTGGGTGCTCGCCAACACCCACAAGGTCATCGTCGGCACCGCAGCGTTGTTCGTTGTCGCCGTGGGCGTGTTCTTCTGCTTAGGCAGCAGCTTCCTGCCCAAGTTCAACGAAGGCTCGTTCACCATCAATATCTCCTCGCTGCCCGGCATCTCGCTCGAAGAAAGCGACTCCATCGGCGCACGTGCCGAACGACTGCTGCTGCAGGTGCCCGAGATAAAGACCGTGGCACGCAAGACCGGTCGTGCGGAGCTCGACGAGCACGCCCTCGGCGTGAACGTGAGCGAGATAGAAGCCCCGTTCGAGCTTAAGGACCGCAGTCACGAAGAAGTGCTCAACGACGTGCGCAAGCGCCTCTCCGTTCTCGCCGGAGCCAACATAGAGATAGGTCAGCCCATCTCCCACCGCATCGACGCCATGCTCTCGGGCACACAAGCCAGCATAGCCATCAAGCTCTTCGGCACCGACCTCAACCGCATGTTCACCATCGGCAATCAGATAAAGAACGCCTGCCAGGACATTGATGGCATCGCCGACCTCAACGTGGAGCAGCAGATAGAGCGCCCCGAACTGAAGATTGTGCCGCGCCGCGAACTGCTCGTGCGCAACGGCATCACGCTGCCCGAGTTCAACGAGTTCCTCGCCGTGAACCTCGCCGGCGAGACCGTCTCGCAGGTGTACGAAGCCGGCAGAGCCTTCAACCTCGTGGTGAAAGCCGCCGACTACGACGAGATAGGCAACCTCATCATCGACACGCAGGACGGCCGTAAGGTGCCTCTGTGCGACGTTGCCGACATCATATCGAGCGCCGGACCCAACACCATCAACCGCGAGAACGTGCAACGCAAGATAGTCATCTCCGCCAACACCAGCGGCAGAGCCTTGAGCGACGTAGTAGCCGACATAAAGCAGGCAGTAGGCGAGAACGTGCAGCTGCCCGAAGGCTACCACGTAGAGTACGGCGGACAGTTTGAGAGTCAGGAGAGCGCCAGCCGCGTGCTCTACCTCACCTGCATGCTCGCCATCGTCGTCATCTTCTTCCTGCTCTTCATGCAGTTCCGCAACGCCCTTGAAGCCGGCGTCATACTGCTCAACCTCCCGTTGGCACTCATCGGCGGCATCTTCGCCATCGTGCTCACCACCGGCGAGGTAAGCATCCCCGCCGTCATCGGTTTCATCTCGCTCTTCGGCATCGCCACGCGCAACGGTATGCTGCTCATCACCGAGTACAAGCGTCTGCGCACCGAGGAAGGCAAGAGCGTGCGCGAAGCCATCGTCGAAGGCTCGCTCTCGCGTCTGAACCCGATACTCATGACAGCCCTCACCTCAGCCCTCGCCCTCGTGCCGCTCGCCCTGGGCGGCGACCTGCCCGGCAACGAGATACAGTCGCCGATGGCGAAGGTGATACTCGGCGGACTCATCAGTTCTACATTACTCAATGCATTCATAGTACCGATAATATATGAGAAGATATCTAATCGCCACAGCCGTGGCACTCAGCGCGTGTAGCGCAGCCCTCGCCGACACCGTTGGCGATGTGCTCAAGCAGATAGCTGCTAACAACCTCACCCTGCAGTCGGCGGCGCACGACATGCGCGCCGATGTGCTCGACATAAAAGCAACGAACACCCTCGGCGGTCCGTCGGTAGAGTACAGCCCGTTCTTCACGAAGGGCTACTCCGGCGTTGCCGAGAGCGAACTTGTGGTGAGCCAGGAGATTGACTTCCCTACGAAGTATGCCGCCCGCAGCAAGCAGGCGCAGATGCAGCAGACTGTAGGCGACCGGCTGCTCGTAAAGCAGCGCCGCGACATACTGCTGCAGGCACAGCTCGTCTGCATCGACGTGATACGCCTCAACCAGAGTCTCGCCATGCTGCGCGAGCGCCTCTCCAACAGCGAGACGCTGCTGCAGATGTACGAGAAGCGTATGGAGGCAGGCGACGCCAACGCCCTTGAGCTGAACAAAGTGAAGATCGACTGCATGGAGGTGCGCACCCTCGTTGGCGAGGCAGAGGGCGAGCGCACCGCCCTGCTGCAGCAGCTGCAGCAGCTCAACGGCGGCAAGCCCATCGACGTATCCTCAACCGAGCTGCCCCACTACGAGCCGATAGTCGACTTCGAGCAGTATCGCGCCCTCGCCGTAGCGTCGGATGCCGACGTGGCAGTGGCGCAGACCGCCCTGCGCGCCGCCGACATGAACCTTAAGGTGCAGAAGAGCGAGTGGCTGCCCAGCATCTCCTTCGGCTATCGTCGCAATACCGAGCAGCGCGAAGCCATCAACGGCTTCATGGTAGGCGTGAGTTTCCCGCTCTACAGCAACAGCAGCAACGTAAAGGCGGCACGCGAGCGCCGTCAGAGTGCCGAGCTGCAGGTGCAGCAGGCGCAGCACGACGCCGAAGCCTCGCTGCGCACCAGCTACGAGCAGTTGCAGGGCTTGCAGCAGGTGATAGACCACAGCGACGTGAAGCTGCTGCAGGAGTCGCTTACGCTCTTCAGGAAGGCGCTGCAGCAGGGCGAGATAACCGCCCTTGTCTACTACGTAGAGATAAACAGCATCTACGAGAAGCTGCAGCGACATATCGACCTGCACAGCCAGAGCGTGAAGCTGCTGGCGGAGCTGCACCGGAATGAGTTGTGAGTTTTGAATGTAGAGTGTTGCGGTCGGCGCACGCCATTTTGTCCGAACCAGAGTTTATAAGGGAAAACGTTTGCTGATACAGAAAAAATCGTTATATTTGCAAGAGTATGACTCAAGGTACATGACCTGATGATTATTTGCTAAACAAAACTATCTTTTAAAAACTAATATTACTATGTTCAGATACAGCAAAGGCTTTATCCTCCCAGTGTTGGCTGCTACGATGATGGCAGCCCCCATGAGCGCCGAGAATGTCAGCGTGTCAACCCCGAAGACATCACTCGCCCTCGACATCACAAAAGGCGAGACCCTGAAGTTTCTCTATTACGGCGACCGCCTCAACGCCGCCGACGTGGCACAGCTGCAGTCGGCAGGCACCTTCGGCAAGGACGCCTATCCCGTGTACGGACTGAGCGCTGAGGCTCAGGCTGCCCTCTCCGTCCAGCACGCCGACGGCAACCTCACGCTCGACATGAGCGTTGAAGGCCTCGAGCAGGTGGCTGAGGCTAACGCCAAGGTGCTGAAGGTGCAGCTCAAAGACCGCGTCTACCCGTTCTACGTCACCGTCTGCTACCGCGCGTACAACGACGTCGACATCATCGAGATGTGGACAGAGATAAAGAACGGCGAGAAGCAGACCGTAACACTCAAGCAGTTCGACTCGGCTTACATGCCGATACGCCGCGGCGATGTCTGGATGTCGCACTTCTACGGAGCGTGGGCTAACGAGGCGCAGCTCTCAGAGGAGCCGCTCAAGCCCGGCACCTTCGTCATAGAGAACCGCGACGGCGTGCGCAACGCACAGACCTCGCGCGGCGAAGTGATGTTCTCGCTCGACGGCAAGGCGCAGGAGAACTCAGGACGCGTCATCGGCGCCGCCATCTGCTATACCGGCAACTACAAGCTGCGCGCCGTGACCGACGAGTCGGAGTATCACCAGTTCTTCGCCGGCATCGACGACTACAACTCGGAGTATCATCTGAAGAAGAACGAGACCTTCGTGACGCCCGTCACAGCGTTCTCGTACAGCACGGAGGGACTCAGCGGAGTGAGCCGCAATTTCCACCGCTGGGGCCGCAAGTACAAACTCGCCAACGCCGACCGCGAGCGCAAGATTCTGCTCAACTCGTGGGAGGGTGTCTACCTTAACATCAACGAGAAGGACATGGCGCAGATGATGGCAGACATCAAGTCGATGGGCGGCGAACTGTTCGTGATGGACGACGGATGGTTCGGCGAGAAGTATCCGCGCAAGACCGACAACAGCGCTCTCGGCGACTGGAAGGTGGACCACGAGAAGCTGCCTAACGGCATAGAAGGCTTGCTCGACGAGGCTAAGAAGCAGGGCGTGAAGTTCGGTATATGGATAGAGCCGGAGATGTCGAACACCAAGAGCGAGCTCTACGACAAGCACCCCGACTGGGTTATCAAGGCTCCGAAGCGCGAACTGCGCACCGGACGTGGCGGCACGCAGGTGGTGCTCGACCTTGCCAACCCGAAGGTGCAGGACTTTGTGTTCTCCGTCGTAGACGACCTCATGACGAAGTATCCTGAAATCGACTACATAAAGTGGGACGCTAACATGCACATCTCCAACCACGGCTCGCAGTATCTTACAGCCGACAACCAGAGCCACCTCTACATCGACTATCACCGCGGACTGGAGAAGGCTCTGCAGCGCATCCGCGCCAAGTATCCCGACCTCACCATTCAGGACTGCGCATCGGGTGGCGGACGTGTCAATTGGGGTTACCTGCCTTACTTCGACGAGTTCTGGACGAGCGACAACACCGACGCCCTGCAGCGCGTCTACATGCAGTGGGGCACATCCTACTTCTTCCCTGCAATAGCTATGGCTGCGCACATCTCCAACGCGCCTAACCATCAGACAGCGCGCACCGTGCCTCTGAAGTTCCGCACCGACGTGGCTATGTGCGGACGTCTCGGCATGGAGATACAGCCGAAGGTGCTCAGCGATGTCGACAAGGACCAGTGCCGTAAGGCAATCGCCGACTACAAGCGCATCCGTCCTATCGTTCAGTTTGGCGACCTCTACCGTCTGCAGTCGCCGTTCGAGAAGAAGGGCGTGGCTTCGCTGATGTACGTAAGCGATGCTAAGGACAAGGCGGTGTTCTACTGGTTCAAGACCGAGGCGTTCTGCAACCAGCATCTGCCGCGTATACCGATGGCAGGTCTCGACCCGCAGAAGCGCTATCGCGTAACCGAGCTTAACCGCATCGACCACTCGCCGCTCTCGTTCGAGGGCAAGACGTTCTCCGGCGAGTATCTCATGCAGAACGGCCTTGAGATTCCGTACGGACACAACGCCGATTGGGGCAAGGCTAACGAGTGGGCAAGCCGCGTACTGCTGCTCGAAGCGCTTTAAAGAGTAAAAAAGTAAAAGAGTAAAAAGGTAAAAAATCTGCGTTTTTTTTACTTTTTTACCTTTTTACTCTTTTACCTTTTTACTTCTTTACTTTTAGAAGCAAATATAATACAAGTCACCTCCGCGAAAATCTCATTCTGGAGATTCGCATTCTCGAAAATGCGCCATTTCATCGGTCGGCGCAGCCGAAAAATCATAAAAATTGAGACTTTTCAGTGTAAAACGATAGGTTTTACAAACTTTTCGTGAGACTTTACATGGTAACTCTTGAGACTTTACCCAGTAAAACCTATGCTTTTACTTGGTAAAACCTATGCTTTTACACTGTAAAGTCTCACGATAAGTTGTGTTTTGCTAAGGCGAAAATTGCACACTTTTAGAGAAAACGCTACAATATGCTGTAAGACAAACGCTTACGGCTGCACGCTCAAAATTCGCGAAAAATCGACTAAGGATTTTGTTTTTGATTTTTCGCGAGATATGAGCGGTCAAATCGTGCAAATATCGTCTTGGCAAAAAGTATGCCATTCCAGTTGAGAGTTAGTCGAACAGTCCCGGCTCCACAGCATTGCTGCCGATCATCGGTCGTCCGAGGTGCTGGTAGGCGAGGGGCGTCACCATACGTCCGCGCTGCGTGCGCTTTATGAAGCCCTCCATGATGAGATACGGCTCGTACACCTCCTCGACGGTGCCCGTGTCCTCGCCGATGGCTGTGGCTATGGTAGACACGCCGACCGGTCCGCCGCGGAACTTGTCGATGATGGTGAGCAGAATCTTGTTGTCGATCTCGTCCAAGCCATACTGGTCGATGTTGAGCGCCGAGAGCGATAGGCGCGCAATGTCGCGGTCGATGCGTCCGTTGCCCTTCACCTGCGCAAAGTCGCGCACACGGCGCAGCAGGGCGTTCGCAATACGCGGCGTGCCACGCGAGCGGCGCGCAATCTCTATAGCCGCATCGTCGTCGATAGGCACCTTCAGAATCATCGCCGAACGCTTGATAATCTTCTGCAGCATCTCCGGTCCGTAGTATTCCAGGTGGAGGTTGATGCCGAAGCGCGCACGGAGCGGCGCCGTGAGCAGTCCGCTGCGCGTTGTGGCACCCACGAGCGTGAACGGGTTGAGGTCAATCTGTATAGACCGCGCCGACGGACCCTTGTCGATCATGATGTCGATGCGGTAGTCCTCCATCGCCGAGTAGAGATACTCCTCTACGACCGGCGAGAGACGGTGAATCTCGTCGATGAAGAGCACGTCGCGCGGCTCGAGCGATGTGAGGATGCCGGCGAGGTCGCCCGGCTTGTCGAGCACCGGTCCGCTCGTAATCTTGAAGCCCACGCCCAGTTCGTTGGCTATGATGTTGCTAAGCGTTGTCTTGCCCAGTCCTGGGGGGCCGTGCAGCAGCGTATGGTCGAGCGGTTCGCCGCGGTACTTCGCCGCCTCGACGAACACTTCGAGGTTCTCCACCACCTTCTGCTGTCCGCTGAAATCGCCGAACCGCAGCGGTCGCAGAGCGTTCTCAAAGTCCTTCTCGCCCTTGCGTCCCTGCTCCTGACGTATGTCGAAATCTTCTTCCATGTTGTATCGGATAATCTGTTTTGTACAAAGTTAGTATATTTTTGGCAGAAAAAACGCCATACACTTGGATAAAACAAACGAAACAACTAAATTTGTAGTCAATAGGCACTTCCGATTTGTGAAAGTGCCGCACACTATTAACCCGTTAAAACCCGAATCTAACTATGCTCGTAAAGACTTATTCCGCAGCCGTTAACGGCCTCGACGTAACCACCGTAACCGTTGAAGTGAATATCGTGCCCGGCGTGATGTATCGCATGACCGGACTCGGCGACACCGCTGTGCGCGAAGGACGCGACCGCATTGCGTCGGCGCTGCAGGTGAACGGATATAAGTTTCCGCACGCAGACATCACCATCAACCTCGCGCCTGCCGACCTGCGCAAGGAGGGCAGCTCGTTCGACCTGCCGCTCGCCATGGCTATACTCACCGCGAGCGGAGCCGTGACGAGTGACGTGCTCGCCGACTATATGCTCGTGGGCGAACTGAGCCTCGACGGTACGCTGCAGCCCGTGAAGGGAGCGTTGCCGATAGCCATCCGGGCAAGAGCCGAGAAGTTCAAGGGACTGATTGTGCCAAAGCAGAACGAGCGCGAGGCGGCAGTGGTGAACAATCTGGAGGTGTATGGCATGGAGAACATCATGGACGTGATAAAGCTGCTCACGGGGCGTGAGGTGTACGAGCCGACGTTCGTCGACACACGCCGCGAGTTCTACGAACAGCAGAGCCGCTTCGACCTCGACTTCGCCGACGTGCGCGGTCAGGAGAGCGTGAAGCGTGCGCTGGAAGTGGCGGCGGCAGGCGGCCACAACCTTATCATGGTAGGTCCTCCGGGTTCGGGCAAGTCGATGATGGCAAAGCGCCTGCCCTCTATTCTGCCGCCGCTGTCGCTCTCGGAGAGTCTGGAGACGACACAGATACACAGCGTTGCCGGAAAGCTGAAGCGAGGCACGTCGCTCATCTCACAGCGCCCGTTTCGCTCGCCCCACCACACCATATCCGAAGTGGCGCTCGTAGGCGGCGGAATAAACCCGCAGCCGGGCGAGATATCGCTGGCACATAACGGCGTGTTGTTCGCCGACGAGCTGCCCGAATTCAACAAGCAGACCCTCGAAGTGCTGCGTCAGCCGCTCGAAGACCATAAGATAACCATCTCGCGCTCGAAATATACCGTTGAGTTCCCCTGCTCGTTCATGTTCATCGCCTCGATGAACCCCTGCCCCTGCGGCTATTACAACGACCCGACGCACAAGTGCTGCTGCACGCCCGGACAGATACAGCGTTACATGAGCAAGATATCCGGTCCGCTGCTCGACCGCATCGACATCCAGTGCGAGATTACGCCCGTGCCGTTCAAGGACATCTCGAAAGCGCAGCCCGGCGAGCCGAGTGCCGCCATCCGTGAGCGTGTCATCAAGGCACGCGACATACAGACCGCTCGCTACAAAGACTTCAAGGGCGTACACTGCAACGCGCAGATGACCGAGCGCATGATTCACCAGTTCGCCGAGCCTGACGAAGCCTCCATCGCTCTCCTGCGTACCGCCATGGAGAAGTTCTCGCTCTCCGCCCGCGCCTACAACCGCATACTCAAGGTGGCGCGCACCATCGCCGACCTTGACGGCTCAGAACGTGTGGAGGTGCAGCACATCAGCGAAGCTATTGGCTACCGCAACCTCGACCGTGGCGACTGGGCGGAACGCAGGATGTATTAAAAGTAAAAAAGTAAAAAGGTAAAAGGGGCTTTAGTCTTTTTATGATTGATTTAAGCTCGGTAGAAAGGAAAGAAAGATGAACAATTCAATCGAAATATACCGCTCGCAAGACGGTAGCGTGCAGCTTAATGTGAAGTTGGAGAACGAGACAGTGTGGTTAACACAGAGTCAGATGGCGGAGCTGTTTGGAGTTGATAGAACTTCAATAGTTCGTCATATTCGTAATATATATAAGTCGGAAGAATTAGAAGAGTCTTCAACTTGTGCAAAAAATGCACAGGTTCGAATTGAAGGTCAACGACAGATTGTTCGTGAGATTCCATACTATAATCTTGATATGATTATTTCTGTGGGATATAGAGTGAATAGTAAAAATGCAACGTCGTTTCGTCGTTGGGCGACCTCCGTGCTCAAGCAATACCTCATCAAGGGCTATGCCATCAATCAGCAGATAAAGCTCGACCGCTACAACGAGCTGAAGGATGTTGTGCGCCTTATGTCGTGTGCTTTACGCCGAGGACGGACACAAGCGCATTGCCGACAACACACTTGTGGCGCTCACGCTGATGATTGCCGAGAGTAGAACCGAGGAGAAGGATGTAATGGTGAAGGTTGTTGTGAACCTGATTAACCGAGAGAATCAGTAAAAGTAGTAATAATAGTGAGTGTTGTGTGTATGTTTTTGAATATAAATCGCTATATTTGCACATCAAAAACAAGTTTCTGCGATTTTTTGATCTATAATAAACGTTTATATACACACAATGAAACAATCAATTGAGAATCTCTATCAGCTTGATGGTAGAGTGCCGTTGGGAAAGGCTCTCCCGTTCGGTTTGCAGCACGTGCTGGCGATGTTTGTCAGCAACATCACCCCAATCATGATTCTGGCAAGCGTTGTCGGACTTGACAGCGCGGTCAGTGCGGCACTCATACAGAACTGTATGGTGATAGCCGGCATAGGTACGCTTGTGCAGCTGTTCCCCGTGTGGCGCATCGGTTCGCGTCTGCCTATCGTCATGGGTATCTCGTTCACGTTCCTCTCGCTCGCCATCAGCATCGCCGGCGCATACGGCATGGGCACGCTTATCGGTGCGGTTATCGTGGGCGGACTTGTTGAGGGCGTGCTCGGCTTGTTCGTGAAGTATTGGATAAAGCTCATTCCGCACGTCGTGTCGGCTACGGTAGTTACGGCTATTGGTTTCTCGCTCCTGCCTATTGGAGCCAATTCGTTTGCGGGCGGCATGGGTTCGCCCGATTTTGGCAGCTTGAACAACTGGATTGTGGGTTCTGTTACGCTGCTCGCTTGTCTCCTTTGCCAGGTTTTCGCAAAGGGATTCCTTCGTTCGCTTTCTGTTCTTGTGGGCCTTATCGTGGGCTACATCCTTGCTTGTTTTATGGGAATGGTCGACTTCAGCGGTCTATCGGGCTTGGCTGTAGTGTCGATGCCGCGTCTTATGCCGTTCACGCCGGAGTTCAACATCGGTGCGATACTCTCGGTTGTGGCTGTTTATCTTGTGTCGGCTACGGAGACTATCGGCGATACGTCGGCGCTGTGCAACGGCGCGCTGAACCGCGACCCTGAGACAAAGGAGATGGGCGCAGCCATCAGTTGCGACGGCTTCGTAAGTAGCGTGTCGGGTTTGTTCGGTTGTACGCCAATCACGTCGTTCAGTCAGAACGTAGGCTTGGCTGCTATGTCGGGCGTTGTGAACCGCTTCACGATCGGCATCGGCGCTTTGGTGATGATTATCGGCGGTGTGTTCCCCGTTGTGGGTCATGCGCTCACTACTATTCCGCAGGCTGTGCTCGGCGGCTGCACCATCATGATGTTCGGCAGCATTCTTTATGCTGGTTTCGGCATGATGGCACGCACTTGTTTCTCGCAGCGAAACATGGTTATCGTGAGTCTCTCGCTCAGCGTGGGCCTCGGCTTCACGCAGGCTACCGAGATGTTCAAGATATTCCCCGAGATTGTGCGCACGGTGTTCGCAGAGAACTGCGTCGCTGTTGTGTTCCTCCTCGCTGTACTGCTCAACTTGCTGCTCCCGAAGAAGGAGGAGTAAGGTGTTGAGAAGTGTGTTGTAGTGGTGAGATGGTGATGTGTTGAGAAGTGTGTTGTAGTGTTGAGATGGTGAAATGATGTTGTGGTGGTGAGATGTTGATGTGTTGAGAAATGTGTTGTGGAGTTGAGATGTTGATGTGTTGACATTTGCATATAACACCATAACACCATCTCAACTCCACAACATCATCCAAACAAATCTCAACATCTCACCTCCTCACCATCTCAACCTAAAACCTCACCATCTCAACCTAAAACCTCACCATCTCACCACCTCAACCTAACTCGCACCTTATCACCACCTCAACCTAACACCTCACAACAACAAATCTCAACACCTCAACATATCAACCTAACAACATCTTATCAACATGACCTCACACGAAATCTTTATGCTAACCGCGCTGGTAGCCACCGGCATTTTCCTCCTTCAGTTTGTAATCTCCGTGTTCTTTGGCGACTTGGACATGGACGTAGACGGCGACGCCAATGCCGATTTCGACCTTGGCAGTCTGTTCTCGTTCAAGGGACTCGTCCACTTCCTTATCGGCTTCGGCTGGACGCGTGTGCTGTTTGACGGCGACACGTGGCAGATGTATGCTTTGGCTGTGTTGGTGGGCGCGGTGTTCATGCTCGTGCTGTTCTACTCGTATGTGCTGGCGTACAGACTGCAGAATCTGCGCAAGCCGGAGCGTCCGCAGAATATCGTTGGGCGTGCTGGCAGGGTTTATATCAATGTTGGCGACGGACGCTATACGGTGTTCGTGAAGCGCGACGGCGCGGAACGCGAGCTCGATGTGGTGTCGGAGTCGGGACACACCGACTATAAGACCGACCAGGTGGTGACGATAAAGGAGTACCGCGACAATAAGTATTATATTGAGTGAGATGGTGTGGTGTTGAGATGGTGTGGTGTTGAGGTGGTGTGGTGTTGAGGTGTTGACAAATGCTTATTCCCTCATCTTCTCCGCCTAAAAATTAATAACTAATAATTAAAAACTAATAACTAAAAAAATGCTATGGAATCAAACATTTTCCTTCTCGCCGGCTTGCTCGTCGTAATCGTGCTGCTCGGTATCATTGGTGTTCTTTCGCGCTACCGCAAGTGCAAGTCAGACGAGGTGCTCGTCGTTTACGGTAAGACCGGCGGATCGAAGTCGGCGAAACTCTACCACGGCGGAGCTGCCTTCGTGTGGCCTATCATCCAGGGCTACGACTTCCTCTCGATGAAGCCGATGCAGATAGACTGCAAGCTCACGGGTGCCATCTCTGCTCAGAACATCCGCGTAGACGTGCCCACGACCATCACCGTTGCCATCAGTACCGACCCCGAAGTGATGCAGAACGCCGCTGAGCGTATGCTCGGACTCTCGATGGATGACAAGCAGAACCTCATCACCGACGTGGTTTACGGACAGATGCGTCTCGTCATCGCCGACATGACCATCGAGGAACTCAACTCCGACCGCGACAAGTTCCTCGCCAAGGTGAAGGATAATATCGACACCGAGCTGCGCAAGTTCGGTCTGTATCTGATGAACATCAACATCAGCGACATCCGCGACGCCGCCAACTATATCGTCAACCTCGGTAAGGAGGCAGAATCGAAGGCGCAGAACGAGGCTCAGGCTAACATTGAGGAGCAGGAGAAGCTCGGTGCGATAAAGATTGCGAACCAGATTAAGGAGCGTGAGACACGCGTTGCCGAGACTCGCAAGGACCAGGAGGTGGCTATCGCCTCCACACGCAAGGAGCAGGAGATATCCGTTGCGCAGACCGACAAGGAGCGTGTGTCGCAGGTGGCGCTCGCAAACGCCGACAAGGAGTCGCAGGTGGCTCGCGCTGAGGCCGAAATGAACATCAATGTGGAGCAGGCGAACACGGCGAAGGAGAGTCGCATCGCAGAGCTTAACTCGGATATGGAGATTAAGCAGGCGGAGGCGAAAAAGAAAGCCGCTATCGGTCGCAACGAGGCGCAGAAAGAAATAGCGCTTTCCAACGCCCAACTCTCGGTTACTCAGGCAAACGCCGACAAGGAGGCTGGCGAAGCTGCTGCGCGTTCGGAGGCTGCCGTGCAGACCGCACGCGAGAAGGCGCAGAAGGAAGTGGAGGAGGCGAAGGCTCTGAAGGTGGAGTCGTCGCTGAAGGCAGAGAAGATTGTGCCAGCAGAAGTGGCTAAGCAGGAGGCTATCTTGCAGGCAGACGCCGTGGCAGAGAAGGTGATACGCGAGGCTGAAGCGAAGGCAAAGGCTACGCTGGCGCAGGCTGAGGCTGAGGCAAAGGCGATACGCATGCGTCTCGAAGCCGAGGCAGAGGGTAAGAAGATGTCGCTCCTGGCTGAGGCTGACGGCTTCCAGGCAATGGTGAAAGCCGCCGAACTCAACCCGGCTATCGCTATCCAGTACAAGATGGTTGACCAGTGGAAGGAGATTGCAGGCGAGCAGGTGAAGGCGTTCGAGAAGATGCAGCTTGGCAACGTCACGGTGTTCGACGGTGGCGACGGAGCAACCGGCAACTTCCTCAACTCGCTCGTGAAAACCGTAGCGCCAAGTCTCGGCGTTCTCGACCAGCTGCCCATCGGCGAAACCGTGAAGAATATACTTCATTCGGAGAAGAAGGACGAAGGAACGGAGAAGAAGGAAGAGAAAACAGATAAAAAATAAAAAGAGTAATATTGATTGTAGCGGAGGTCTCTGGCCTCCGCAGCAGATAGTCTTACGATTAGTTCGACTTGGTGCTGCGGAGGCCGGAGACCTCCGCTACTTTTGTTTACTCATCTGGCCATTTACATGCAGCGCCCGTTGTCTTGAACGACGGGCGTTGTGCGTTCATGCTGCGCAGCTTCTTGCCCAGTTCTGCCGAAAGCTGCTTCACCTTCGCCGGATACTGCTCAGCAAGATTGCGGCTCTCGCTGATGTCCTGCGCAATGTTGAACAGCTCCTTGCGACCAGTGGCGTAATAGTATATCAGTTTCCAGTCGCCGCGACGTATGGCGCAGTTCAGGTTGATGCCCGGTCCGTAGCCGTCCCACACGTTAGGAAAGTTCCAGATAAGGCTTCTGTCGGCTATGCGGCTGTCCGCTTTGCCCTTCAGCGTGGGCACGATGCTGACGCCGTCGATGGTCTGCGGCACTTTATACTGCTTCGCGCCCGCCATGTCGAGTATAGTGGGGTAGAGGTCCTCTATTATTATGCTGCTTGCGTTGCGTGTGCCGGGCTTTACGGTGTCGCCCCACTTCACGATGAACGGCACACGTATGCCGCCCTCGTAGAGCGAGCCCTTTCCGCTGAGCAGCGGCGCGTTCTGCGTGAATGGTTCGCCCTCGCGGAACTCAGGGCTGCACGCCAGTCCGCCGTTGTCGCCGAGGAAGATGATGATGGTGTTCTCCGCTTCGCCGTTGCGCTGCAGCCAGTTCATTATGTCGCCCAAACTCTTGTCCATGCCCTCTACAAGCGAGGCGTAAGCAGCGTCTTTGTCCGAAAGACCCTTGCGCACGTACTTCGGGAAGAAGCGCATGTCCTTGTCGATAGGAATGTGCACGGCGTAGTGCGACATATAGAGATAGAAAGGCTGTTTGTATTTCTTCGCCTTTTCGAGTGCGCCTATCGCCTCCTGCGTCAGTGCTTCGGTGAGGAAGGTGCCCGTTCCCCAATACTTCTCCAGTCCGGGAGTCGACATACGCGAGTTGGGCTTGCCGTCGCGGTCGTGTCCGTAGTTGCGTTCGCTCAGATACGTAGCCACTCCGCCCGCCGCCGTGCCCGTTATGTTCATGTCGAAACCGAAGTGGCACGGGTTTTCGCCCGGCGTGTCCTTCGCTCCCCAATGCGCCTTGCCGCAATGGATGGTGTGATAGCCGCTGTCCTTCAGTATCTGCACGAACGACTTCGCCACGGCGGTGTTGTTCAGGGCGTCCACCTGCGCTATGCCGTTGTAGTTCCAGTCGGGCAGTGTCACCACGTCGCTCTCATGGTCGGTGGTCTTGTCGCGCTCCAGCGTCCAGTTCGTCACACGGTGGCGCGCCATGTTCATGCCCGTCATCAGACTGCATCGCGTAGGCGAACTGATTGGGCAGGCATACGCTTGCGTGAACATCATTCCCTCGCTTGCCAGTCGCTCCATGTTCGGCGTTTCGTACATGTCGTTATATCGCGTTCGGCGGTCCCAGAACGCCACGGATGTGTCCTGCCATCCCATGTCGTCCACGAGAAACACGAGTATGTTGGGGCGCTTCTGCTGTTCGGCGTGTGCAGGAGCGCAGCCCAATGTTGCGGCAGCCGCGAGTATAGTAGCTTGTTTCAGATTCATAGTGATTTGTTTTTTAATAATTAACCCGATTAAACAGATTCTTCTCTTAGCTTGAAGGAATCCGTTTAATCGGGTTAATCCGTTGTTATCGCGTAGTTAACATAAAGCTCTAAAGCAGCCAAAGGAGAATAAGAGAGGTTGGAACGTAAACAGTTGGGAATGAGCAGATTTGCACAAAGTTGCCCAATCGGCATAAAGCAAGCGAGTGAGGAATATTGAAGTAGTTCAGTTACTAAATCGTGAGCCACAGTTACCTATGCAAAGCAGGTAACAATGCGGAAAGGCAACTTTGTGCATCAACGGATTTTATTGCGCTGATTCTCAATGTTTTGCGTATCAAGGAACGCTTACAAAATGATTATATTTGCACACTCAAAATGTAAGCGTTATGAAAATCGAAAAATTCAAGGTGTTGCTC
>CDZA01015699.1_pt1 | contig 30943 bp, 31 predicted proteins | sample 554881 | NCBI WGS metagenome assembly CDZA01 (sample SAMEA3182082, study PRJEB8094) | gut metagenome | biome: human; feature: gut; material: Stool; isolation source: human stools | place: Canada | collected 2012-12-04
CATGTGGACAGCGAGATTGAAAAGCTGGTGGACAGTCTGACGGGTGCAAACAATGTCCTGCTCTCCTATGTGAATGTGAAGATAGCGGAACTGGACGGACGCAAGCAGGAACTTCTGGCGAGGATAGCGGAGTTGACGGTGGAAGCCATCAGCCCGGAACAGGTCAATCAGATTTCCGGCTACCTCGACACTTGGGAGAATGTATCCTTTGACGACAAGCGGCGGGTGGTGGACTTGATGATTACCACCATAGCCGCTACAAGCGACAGCTTGAACATCATATGGAAAATCTGACGGGCGGCACACCTCCCGTCAGACCGTTACCCTGTGTAGTCCCTTGTAAACTGTACTTTAGCAATGTATTAACCTCAGAATCGCTATCTTCTTTTTTCCACCTGCCTATCCAGAACCATTATGGATATCGTGTACAACAGTTTGGACGTTCGCGTGAAAGCATAGCTGGACCTTATAATAAGTTTGCTCCTGATGTACATGCAGAGAACCGCATTGCACTTGGCACGGTCGAAGGAAGCGGTCAGCCGTTCTACGTTCCTCTTAACGCATTACGTCAACATGTTTTCATTACTGGCTTTACACAGTGTGGAAAATCTACGACAATGCAGCACATAATTAGTGAAATCGTCAATGAAGATGTTCCATTTATTGTGATTGAATCTGCTAAAAAACAATACTGCGAGTTGCTCGGAGACTCTCGATTGTCGGGTAAGATGAAGGTATATTCTGGTGGATACGATACGACATTGCTACAAATTAATCCATTCCAGCCAGAGACGGGTACCATTCTTGATAATCATATTCAGAGTCTTGTGGCACTTTTTGTCTCCTTATTTGACGAACCAGCACCACTACCTCAAATTATCAATCTTTTGGTACATAAAGTCTATACAAGCATGGGGTGGAATAGCAAGGACAGAATCAAGCCTAATGAGGAGAGAGAGTATCCAACTATCAACACAATGATTCAGCTCATTGATGAAGTGATTGATGAAATACGATATTCTTCAAAATACCCTGAGACGGCAGAAAACATGCGGGGGGTTATTCGCGGACGCCTTTTGTCTATCATTCAAGGCGCAATGAACGATGTTTTGAATACAACGAACAACATCAGCATTGAGGAAATGTTTTCCACATCAGCTGTTGTCGAACTAGATGATTTTGCCGAAACGAATAAAACCTTTATGTCGGGCCTGCTTGCATTGAAAACATATGAATATTCTAGAAACAGCGATTACGGAAGTAAGACAAAGCGACTCCTAATTATCGAAGAAGCACACAATATTGTACCAAATACGGAGCAGAAACGTGTAAGCAGCAATATAGCTATGTGTTCCAATCACTTTACCTCCATGCTGGCTGAAGTTGCAGCTTATGGAACGGGGCTGGTAATAATTGATCAGAGACCAACCGCTGTTTCGCCAGCAGTAGTTGCAAATACAGGTACTAAGATAATCCATAATTTGCAGGCTGGTGAAGACAAGACGGCAGTAGGTGCATCTCTTGGCTTAACAGAAACTGAGGTCAATATGATTTCAGATTTGAAAGTGGGACAAGCAATCGTTAAGATTCCCAATTCATCAGAAAAGTGCCGAGTTAATATAAATCGTAATCTAATTGAGGCTAATGTAGTCAACTGGGGCGTGTTATTTCTAGGAAGTAATCAACAACGATATATTTCGCCAGGAGTCGCACCTTCTGAGAGAAGTTATTTTTTGTCCTGTGGATCTTCCGCCGAGGCCATCATTAACTGCTTGTCTTTTGCTGAATTAAGATTGCATAGATTAATGGATTTTCCGGAAAAAATGCTTTATGCAGGTGAGCTATTAAATACTATAAAAACATCAGTTCGAAACAAGCGGCAAATTCTATATGAAGTTTTTGAAGTTGTGAGGTGATATTTTTGTCTCTTGATTCCAAATGGCGAGGAGCACCAGAATCTGATGAACGCTCTTTGCCTGTAACAGATATGCACATCTCATACGATCGTGAACATATTAATGAAGAAAGTGATTGGAACCGTCCTCATGACGGAATACATGAATACAGCGCTAAAATTGATATGGTATCAGCCGCTGCGGAGAGAACAAGATCATCAGTTTTAGAAAAGTATGGCGATTGCATATCTGAAAAGCAACAAAAGCACTTTGACGAGGTGTGCGTCCAAAAATATTATATATATAATACTCGATATTTTCTTAACACTAAATTGGATGGTATTCCCTTGGATAAAAGGCTTAACATCTTGGGATTTCACGAAGTAGAGCAAGGTGGGGTTGCACTGAAAGATACAGACGACTATAACAGCCTTCGCCATGTAACAGTGCACGAAACTATGCATGCCCTTTCCTATCAAGACACACGGTATGAGCAGCCTGACGGAAGATTTGACCCAATAGAGAATATAGATAGCACGAAAAAAATGAAGTGTACAGGAGTCAGAGAGATAGTTTCTCAAGAGGTAAACGCAGACAGTGGTGATGTCTACCGCATCAATGTCCGGGACGCCAATATGGGCATTAACGAAGGTTTAACTGAACTATATACTCTGCGTGAGCTGCTCGAACATGGCGAAGAACCCGGCATCGCTGCCTATACTCAACAAGTAAAATGGTCCAGGGTGCTTGAGGCATCTGTCGGCCAAGAAACACTTGCAAAGGCGTATTTTAACGGTGAGTTGGATAACCTTAAACATGCCGTCAATCGTTTAGGTGGATCTGCTGATACATGGAACTCGCTTTCTGCAAATATCGACCTGTATGGTCGATATTCTTCTCTGGGAGATGATATATCGAGAAGGGAAGCCCAAAAATGTGAAGTCGAAATAAACAGAACCCTGCACGCATTATATAAGCAAAGCAAGGAAATCGTTTATCCCTATGTTGCACGGGGAAACAATCAGGAGGGCTTGAGATGAGTGTTTTGCTCGATAGTTTTATAAGATATGCAACTTCTATCGCTATGCCCGATTGGGATCCTACAGATGTCAAGGCAGGTATTGAGAGTTATTTGCATGACCACAGTTTATTAGAATCTGATGATGAGATTAGTGCAGAAGTTGAGTTACTAATCTTTAAGGAGATGCCACCGTCAACATTTAATGCTTTTTTTGCAAAGTATGCAAAGAGAAAGGCTGTAGAGACTATTGAAGCAACCGCAAGGCAAGCGGCACTTCAAAGAGCACTATTGGGGGAGGTAGTCTCAGAAACCGATTACCACGCTCTTTGTAATCAGCTTATTGAAGCCTCTACTGTCCTGTCGCAGGACAATCAGAATAGACAGTGGCTAAAAGGTCGCCTTAATGATACACTCATAGATCTTAAATATTCGGCAGGACTATCCAATGAGCTTTCGGAGAGCATTGCTAGAAAACTGTGCGAAAGAAGCAAAAAACTCGATGAGAATCACATCAACATGAATAGTGCTTTTTAGTTTTTGATGATTTTGAAAAGAATGGTTCTTTCTCCGCCTCGATCTCCGGTAGAGTGGGCTGTTCTGGTGGGTTCAGCAAATGGGCGCAGTTCCCTCCCCCCCTTGGCGGAACGAAATTATTTGGCACTTTATTCAGGCAAAGTGGTTGGTATCATATTTTGATACCAACCACTTTTGCTCATAAAAGTGTGTAAAGATTGGAAGTGTTGCTCCCATTTGGACGATACCGGGGTAGCTTGGCAAGATAGCCACGCTGCTCCAGATCTGTCAGTGCTCGTTTGACCGTGCTGCGGGAGAGATTGAGGTCTTTGGCTATGGTCTTGATGCCGGGCCAACAGCTTCCAGTGCTGCCAGAGCGGTCTTTGAGGTACATATAAACAGGAATTGCGCGGTGCGGCAAAAGAGTATCCGCATAGATGGTATCGAAGTAACTCACGGTGTATCCTCCTGATGGGGCAGGTTATAGGCGTGTCGTTTCGGCTGGTGCACATAATCGATGTCCTCGGCAATGATCATGTCCTGCATGGGTGAATCGTGCATTTGTCCAGCACTCTTGGAGGAGCGCTTGCTCTGCTGCTCTGGCAGCTTGGGTGGGTATTTCTTCAGAATGGCACGAGTCAGCGCTTCTCGGTCAGCATAGTAGACCTTGCGGGCAGACTGCTCTGCCACACGGTATTCCTCGTCGAAGGTGATGCCCCATTCGAGGAATAACCACAAGCGAGTGCGCATGGGGTGGCATCCGGTCTTCTGTACAATGAAGCTGCCTTTGGGAATTGACTTGAGTTCGTCCGCCGTCAGCAGTGGACGCTCCATCATTTGCAAACTTTGGCTGGGGTCATTCTTGCCACGGCTGACTGTGCCAGACAAAACCGTGCGGCTGCCAAGGGCTTTGGAAAAAGTCTCTGCCGCCTCGCTGTTGGGCGCAAAGCCTCCGCTGATCACATCCTGGCAGTTGTCCATCAAGATAGATGCGCCCTCTTTACCATAGTTCTTCTCCAGCTGCGCCATGGATTGGATAATAGGCACCAGTGTCAAGCGGCGAGAGCGTCCCGCGCTGAACAGGGGCAGTATATCAAAGGGCGGCATGGTGCCAAGCTCATCGCAGAAGAGAATGACACGGTTTTTCAGCTTGCCGCCGTTCTCATCCGCTACGGCGAAAAGTTCACGGGAGAGGTTTTGGATCATCAAACCCGCCATAAAGTTTTTGGTAGTATCCTCCTCCGGCAGAATGAGAAAGATGGCTGATTTCTCATCCGCAAACATTTCCGCATCAATCGCGCTGTCGAAGCATAGGATCTGTTCCAGCTCCGAATCCAGAAAGGAATTCAGCCGGGACAGCACAGTAGACATGACGGAGGCCATAGCCTGCTCAGAACTGTTGAGTGCCGCACCCGCCAGCCAGCGGGCTTTGTGTTCAGAAGGCAGTTTGTCCATGAGTACCTGAAACTGCGACTTGCCCCGCACTTTGGACGGTTCCAGCAGATCCTGCACCATTTTGAAGACGGACACGATATGACGGCGCTCCTCTGGATGCTCCTCGTCCGGCGGCAGAAACTCCGCCAAAAGCAGGATGACAGAGGACAGAAGTCCCTCGGCCGCATCATAGAAGAATGCATTTTGTCCATGGTCGGAGTTTCCCTCCGGGCTGACGATGGACTTAGCGAGGATCTTGGCATATTTCTCTGCCTTTGCTCTGGCAGCAAGATCATTCGGCTGCGCTCTGGCAATGTCCATATAGCGGTTGATGAGCGTCAGCAGGTTGTTGCCGTCCGAGCGGGTGGGGTTGCGCAGGTCAATGACGGAGATATGTTTATATCCATAGTATTTCTTGGCAATAGAGCCGTAGTTGCGGGCAAGGTCGCCCTTGGTATCCAGAGCCAGAAAGCTGACACCTGATGCGCAGGCGTACTCTAAGTTGGGATAGAGGAAAAACGCCGTCTTGCCTGCGCCGGAAGCCGCAATCATCAGGCAGTGGATGTCATCGCTGTCCACCAATGCGGTCACCTCATTCTTCTTACCTTTGCAGCCCAGCACCAGTCCCTGCTCCGAGGGGAGAGCTTGACCGTTTCGCCACTCTCTGACCTTGAATGGCACATGGGCATAGGTCTGTCGGATCTCTTTATCCGTTGCCCAACGCGCTGTACCGTGCTGACCGTCGCCCACAGTGCGGGACTTGATACTGCCGAGAGTGTAATGATAGGACAGCATGGCGAGACCGCCGATGACGGCAAACATTACAAATCCCGCCGCAACTAATATTCCGATATTGGAGCTATTCAGGGTATCCCACATTGTCAGCAGAAAGTTTGGCATAGGTTGCTCCTTCCGTTTTCTATTTCCTGATCCGCTGTCAGATCGTCGTTCCAGTCCTTTTGCTGCGGTACGAGCCGAACTGCGGTGAGACCATGTTCTTTCAAAAGCTCAGCCATGCGCTCGCTGGCAGTATGACCGGCATCATCATTGTCCAGGCAGAGGCACACTTGCCGGAGCTGGGGGAGCTGCCGCACCATCTCCAAGACCGGAATGGAGGATGTCCCGCAGCAGGCCACATAGTTATGCTCTTGCCATTTTTCCGGGTGGAGGGAGATATAGGAGAGCAGATCGATGGGGGCTTCGAATATATAGAGCGTGTTATCTCCGCCGAGATAATGAAAGCTGTGCTTCGGGTCACTCCCTTCGATGTTGCCGCGGTAGCTTTTGCCGATGGTGTACAGCCCGCGCTTGTGTCCATGGCGAGGAACGCCGTGTTCATCGAATCCGACGAACACGGCGTTGTGATATTCCTTTGTCCCATCCTTGGATTTCTCGCAGCTTTCGTAGATGAGCTTCTTGCGCACGAAGGCATTGAGTATCTCTCGGTCGATGCATCGCTTTTGCAGCAGATAGGCATATACCCGACGCATGGACTCGTTCTTCGGCGGCAGCTCAAAGGGCTTCGCAGGCGCTGGCGCTTTTTCTTTTGCCGCAGGATAACTTCCGCAGAGATCATCGCCCAACAGCATCGACACGGCCTCTGGATAACTGAGCCCGTAAAACTGTTTTACGAAGCTAATGGCTTTGCCACCTTGTTCGGTGGCATGGTCGAACCACTCACAGCCGCGGATGGTGATGCTGTGGTCGCTGGCGAGGCGTTTGTCCCTGCCGGATGCAATGAGTTTCTCCCCACGGCGGCGGAGGAACTCCTCCAAGTCCACCGAAGCGGCCTGCTCTTTCTGTGCATCTGTGAATGGAATAAATTTGGGCATAGTTCCTCCTTTACTGTGACGGCTGAGTTAAGCCGCTGTCCTCGTGGTCATCCACTTTGTGTCCCATTGCCATGCGCTTCTCCTGCAATCTGCGGCGGCGTTTCTTGTCGATCTGCATTCCGGCATAGATGGCGGGTTGTGCGGCATTCTCACGGAATATGCGGCTCATCTGGTGAAGCATCCGAAGGGCAGCAGTTCCTACGGACGCCCCATTGAAGTCGTTTTGATGGTCGATGAAATACTGTGCATAGGCATTGCCCTGCGCTGCTGCCTGAGAAAGATAGAGCAGAGCCTCCTCACGATCCGTTTTCACTTCATGCCCCAGCAGATAGAGCTTCCCCAATGTGTATTGCGCAAATTGATTGCCATGTGCAGCAGAATCTTTCAGATGCCGGATGGCGGCATCCATATCTTTGGGAACATCATCTGCACCGATGAGCAGCAGCTTGCCAAGACGATACTGTGCGTACTGATTGTTTTGCGTTGCCGCTTTTTGCAGCCAGATTCGTGCCTGCGAAAACTCGCCCTGCTCTAACAGCAGCTTTCCCAGCGCATAGGCGGAGCAGTCGTTTCCAGCCTCTGCGGATTTTTGAAACCATTCTGACGCTGCTTCCTGGTCGACCGGGGATCCCAAGCCATCCCGATACGCTTTCCCAAGCTGATGGGCCGCGATGGTGTAGCCCTCCTCCCACAAGCGGCGGAGTGTGACCAGCGCCATTGCTTTCTCGCCGGGATCCGCGTCCGCATCGTTCAATACAGTTTTTGTCCTTCGATAAAAATGTGCCTGTTGATAGATAGTTCGTGCTGAACTTTGAGTCGAGGGTGCAGGCTGTTCTTCCGGCTCCGGCTCATCCGACATGGCATCATCTTCGAAGGTAAAGTTCATCTCCGAGAGCCGGAGCGTTTCTCGAATGACCATGTTGCGTACAGTCTTGAACTCCTTTTGCTGCGATAGCGGTACTCGCTGCGGCGGAGTCTGGTTGTAGTCGATACAGAGCTGTTCTCGGAGATCCTGCCACAAAGAATAGGCGGCGGACACACGCTCATCCTTTGCGAGCTCATCCACGATCTCGTCCACGATACGCTTGATGCGGGGCGGCAGATAACCGTAGACTTTCTTGCCACTGACCTCTTGAAGCCGCTTGGCAAGGCCTGCCACCAGCAACTCCAGTTTGACATTCTGCAATGTCCCCGCCGACATCTGTTCAATAAGGGATGCCATCTGTTCTTCTGCTTCCTGTTGTAGAATACTTCTTTGATGATCTTTCTGCTCATAGATGTGCAGACGGTCGTTTCGGTAGATCGTGCTGACCAGTGCAGACTTGATACTGCGGATACCCTGCTTGGTGAGGAAACCTTCTTTCGGATCGGTGGAGAAGATGACCATGTGGACATGGAGGTGCTTCTCTTTTTCGTGGAGTGCTGCATACCAACGCAGATGATCCGGATGGATCTTATAGCCCTTGGCGATGTCCGTGATGGAGGCGTTGATGAGTGCCTGCCAGTTTTCAAGGTCTGTATATCCCAGCCGCTCCGCATTCTCACGGGAGAGGGAGATGATCGGCGTCCACACATTTCCCTGATGCTGTGCGACTTCTGCTATGGCATTCTCCAGCGAGATAACTTTTCCATCGACATTCCACAGGCCGTGTTCACCCAACGATTTTACGCCGGGACGGTTTGCAACATAGTCCAGATAGTTTTCTCGGCTGTCCATCGGCTCGACGAAATCTTCGTGGATCTGTTCGATGAGGTCAAAGGCAGTCTGCCGATTGGGTGCGTTTACATAGTCCTCATGCTCCGGCAGTTCCTTCGCTTCAGGGAAGCTGCGGAGCAGGCGCTGGATGTACTTCTGCTGTTTCTTTGTAGCCGGGAGGCGGGTGTTGTCATCCTTGAGGAGCTGCACACCCTCACGGGTGGCGAAGTAGCGGGTGCGATGGGCCAGCCGAGCGGCATCTCTTCCGCCTTTCATATAGGGCGAGATGAAAATCAGTTTCGCCATGTGTCATCTGGCAACTGCCGCTGGACATCCTGGGCATCTTCGAACTTGATTTGACCGTTGGTGCGCAGTACCTCGTCTACCACATAGCCGCGCAGGGCGCGGCGGTCTTCCATCGTGTCACGGAAGTGGGCGGCAATGGTATGAGCCATAATGCCTTGCTCCACCGCGCACTTGAACAGGAGGCTGTTGGTGCGGTTAGCATTGTCCGCAATGATCCCGCGCAGCGCTGCCACCAATGCATCCGAGAGATACTCGGTGATGTCATCCGCTCCGAGGTAGCCCATGTAAAAGCACAGAGCTTTTTCTACGAATTCATTTCGGTTTTTGCTATTGCTTTCTTCCAGCCAGCTATCCATTCGCCTGCGCGTTTCAGGATAGAGCCGGATGGTCATCTGTTCTTTCGGCATAGTTGTCATCCTTTCGCTTGATGTCAGTTCTTGTGGGCGCAAACCCCTGCGGTACGGCGCTTTTTCAGAAAATGCGCCTACAGCTATGTTGAAATGCGTTGAAAACGCCTACAGTTCCAAATGCAGAAAAGCCCCGCACTGCGGGGCTTTGTGGGCGGTCCGGGGCGGAAACGCCACCGGGTCTTTATCTTGTACTTTTATCGAACAGGCAGGTTCTCAGCGGATTTCCCCATAGGCGGTTGAAAGCGGGGGCAAACAGCGCCGATACCTTGTCCGGGGTGCAGGGATGCCACCCTCGCCCCCAAAGCCGCACACAGCGGCTCACAGGTGGCAACAACGCTGGAACGGGAGGAGCCACCCACGGCGGGGTGGCTCCATCTGCAGGGTATGGTCAGCTGACCTGCTCTTTCCACGCCTGCTTTTCCGCTGGTGTCTTTTCGATCCAGTCCAGCAGGATTTGTGATTCCTCAAGCCACTTTGCCATCTCGAAGAGCTTCGTTCTGGCGTAGGGGCTGTCTACACGAAGTGACGTTTCAAACAGATCCCAGATGTTGTCCAGCGTTTCAAGCCCACTGGCGTTTATGGGTAATTCTTCTTCCGGCAGCACATGGGTCACCGTGCCATTTTTTCCTGCGGCGTGGATGGCATCCAGCTCGCGGTCCAGGAGTGAGATGACCTCCTGTGTGTCACCAACGGGGATGTCCCATGCTGTCCCAATGTGGGAGATGCACTCTCGGTGGAGCTGCACATCGGAAGAGGGGTGAAGCGCCAACAGTGCCAGCCCCTCCTTTGCGATGTTCATCTGGAGCTCTTTTGCTGTATCGATCGTCATGTTGTAGTCCTCCTGATTTTTGATGCGGGTGTTGCCCGTGCAAACACAATGGCACAGCACAGGCGGGAAAGCTATTCACGAAACCCAACAAAAAATTCATGGCTGGATTTGTGAAATGACCATGTGAGCAAACCCATCACATGGTCTGCTCCGGTGCAGCACCTTGCTCGTCACGAAGCTGCTGTGCGTACTCGTGCAGGCTCATGCCGGTCTGCTGCTGACAGAATGCTTCCATCTTACGGAGCAGAACTTCCTTCTCCGCTGCGCTCAGCAGATAGTTCCAATTCTCCTCGGTGCCGTCGCCTCGGCAGAGGTTTAGCTCCAATGTGTCGCACAAACAATCCTGCTCCATATCATAGTTTGCATAGATGTTGAGCCAGTCATCATTCTGGTCGGTACACACAAACGTACCGAATGCGGCATCGACATCGAAGTCCGCCTGCACATAAAAGTTGAGCTTGCCATCCGACTCGATGATTTCCTCACCGAAGGAGAAATTCCGTGCAGAGAGATGACCCGCCGAAGTGATCTCCTTGCCACTCAGATGATCCAGCAATTTGCTCCACTGTTCCTTCGCCGGTGCAAAGGATGAGCGCGTTGCATGGTATGCCGCTACAGACACATCCCGCATCGCCCATGTCCACCAACCGTCCACGATGTGAACGGCTGAGAATTCGCGCTTGTCGAAGTCCAAATCAAACACGCCGCGATTTTTGCCGGTGTTCTGCATGCGAAGGACAGTCAGTGCATCGTACTCCTCTGCTGTAATGGGCTGGGCGCCTGCAAACATTTTGATGAACAGATCTGGCGCAGCACTCTCGTCGGTAGTAATGTAGCTGCGCAGCTTTTTGCAGACATCCAGCAGCTCCTCACCGGGCGTAGTCTTGAAGTACCACTCCTGTCCGTTTTCTACCACATGGTAGGCGGCATAAGTACGGGCAGCTTCTTCCTCTGCACGCTGTGCGGCAGCTTCTGCCTGAATAGCACGGCTGATACGCTCATACTCATGTGCCGGAAGCCGATTGCACAGCTCGTCCAACACATTCTCCAGATGCTCCTGCAGCGTTTCATCCTTGAGATGTCTTTCAATGGCCTTCTTCCATCGACGGTCCAGCCATAAGACGATTTCTTCCTGTTGCGCCATATCAGTTGCCCTCCTTCATCAAATCGGATTTCGGCTCGTTGCTCTGCGGCTTCGGTGCGGCCGACTTAACGGTGCGCTTGGGCTTGGGCGCAGGGACAGCCTTACTGTCCAGATACTCCCGCAGCGGCTCCGGTACGGCTTTCTCATAGGCTGCGTTCAGCGCACTTTCCAGGTACGCCTGTGCGGAAGAGTGTTCCTTATGCAGGGAGAACTCAAGTGCGTCGAGTTTCTCGCTGTCAAAGGCAATTGTTATCGTTGCTTTTTTCATGCATTTTTCTCCTGTACACGCCGCTCTTTCGGCGGCTGTTTGTCATAGGGGTATCGTTCCCCTCGGCGTTGAGGTCATGTCGGTGAAACGCTGCACGAGCAGGCTTCACAGCCGTTTATTTGCGGCCTCCCGCGCTTTTACCAGAGCCGCTCTCTGTGCCTCACTAATCACGCGCGGCGGTATGATCTTCACCCACGCTTTGGGAATGATGTAATCAGCCGCCCGTCCATCGTGGGATACACGGACGAGTCTGCAGTCCTCCGGCCTGTCCAGTGCCAGACTCTCCAGCTTTCGGCGCAGGGGTTTGTTGTGCGTGTAAATACCGGCGGTCTTTTCTTCCTCGCAAAAGCCGATGATGGTCTCCTGTTCATATAGGGATAGGTCCATGTTCGCCACCTCCGATTACAACATCTGCGGTTCCTGCGAAGCCTGCTCCATTTTCTGCTGTGGGTGGTCGGTCAGCGCATACCAGCAACCATGATCGTCTCTTTTTAAGGACCGCACCTCCATCTCCAAGATTTCCTGCGCTTCGACCGGCATCTTGCATCCGCTGACTCCGGGATGTGCCATGGTCGCTTCGCCGCGTAGGAGCTTCTCCGTTTCGGAAGGAGTCAGATCCACAAAACCGCACGGCGTCATGAGCTGAAAGTAATCATCCGGATAGCTTGTCAGCAGTTCCTCTACGGTCTGATGCTTCATCACATCATCCGTACACGCTTGTTGCTGCGCCTCGCCATATAGACCTGTAAGCAGACTCTGGAAGGTCTCGCCCACATCCACATTCTGATGCTCCATCCAAGCCTCGCTCAGAAGTTCAAGCGGCTTGTCCTGCTGCAGCAGGAAGATCATCTCCTTGCGGGGAAGGTCTTCTCTGAACACCAGCAGCTCGGAGTGGCAGGTCATCATGGCGGAGATCTCATCTGCAGCCTGAATCAATTCGTCACGAGAGAGCTGGTCGAGCCGGTTCATGTACCCTGCCATCTCGTTCTCTGTCTTTTGGAACAGAAGCTGCCAAAGCTCCCGTGCCGTCCGCTCTGTATGGGGCGCTGTATCTTGTCCACCGACGAAGAGAGCGGAGGTATTTCTGATATCGTCCATATTCCCCTCGTTTCTCACATTGTCATTTCCGGTTGCTGCGCTTGCCGGATGTCCTCGCAGAACCGTAGGATTGTGTGACTGAACTCCATGTCATAGTTTTCAGCCTGCTCTGCCTGCCACGCCTCTCTTACAGAGGTCAGCGGTTTGTCATTAGAGAGAAGCAGGATCAACTGCTCCCGTTCAAAAACTGCGGTGAGCAGGGCATTATAGCAAATCCGGGTTGCCTCGATCTCCCCGGCGTTGGCAATGAGCTGCCCCTGTGTCATGCGGTAGAGAGAATCGGTGTATTCCCGCTGTTCACGCTCAATGTGTTCAAATAGGAGCTCCTGCAGTTCCGATGTGGTCTGTACCGATTCGCCCTGCACGATCTCCTCCGTAAGAAATAGCGCCACATCGATGACCTCCGCGTTGCGGAAGGTGAGGTCGCCGCGGTAGCCGATCTTCAGCCCTGAAAATTCCTTCGCCGCCTGCACCAGCTCTTTCGGGCTGCCGGGTGGGACTTCCTGATCCCAGCGATACCAGTTATCCTTCGGTTGGCAGGGAGCGAGTTTAAGGAGGACATAGTCCTCCGGCACAAATTTAGGATAGCGGCAGAGTTGCCCGCCCACGGCATAGTAGGGCTTTCCCTCACACATTACGGTCTGTTCCATGTACGCTTTCATTTTGCCGAGGCTCTCACAGAACCAGCACTCGCTGTCCAGGAAACGGCTGATCTTGCCGTCGTCCAGAATGCTGTCGAGGTTTTCCATCCTCGTCAGATGATAGACCACGGACGGTGGGGTTACTTTCACATAGGCCATGTCTCATTCCTCCTACATCTTCAGCGTGGGCATTGGACCGCCTCCGAACAGACCGTCTGCCGCCATGTCGGAAATCTCCTGTACACTCGCACCCTGCTCTGCGGCCTCTGCTGCCGGTATGATCTCGTTACTCAGCAGCGCATTGCCTGGCGCATGGATCACCTGATAGACCGTCTCCACGGCACGAGGACTGAACCGCTTTGAGATCTCTTGGAACGCAGCTACCAGAGAAGACATTTCCTGCTCGAAGGCGGTTTCCGCACCATCTGCCAGTTCCTCCGCAAATGCGATCCACGCGGCGGTGGTATAAGCATCGTGCTGCGGGATCAGCTTGTCCAGCTTGTCTGCATACTTCCTCTGCGGTGTTTCCTCTGTCCATTGGTATTGAAAATGCTCCTGCTGGTCATCATGTCCGTGATCCGCCGCTTTCTGTGTGGTACTGCCCAATTCATGAGCAGCGTATTGCTGCATAAACAAATTGAACAATTCCAGCGTTTTCTGCTTTGCCTCCCGGACAGAATAGTACGGTTCGATGGTTTCGGCACATTCCATTTTGTCGTCGCGCACATATCCGTAGTAGTGATTACAGAGGCTTCCGAGGTCGTGTGTATATCGGCGCTCCCTCTCTGTATAGATAACGACCTGAAATCGTTCGTAGGTCGTGGCGGGGTCGCGTCCCTCAAAGGTATATCGCGGCGATCCGTCGGTGAAGTCCGCGCCCTTTGTCCAAATGACCTTGTCCTTCACTTCATCTTTTGGAAACTCCATGTGATCCTCCTCAGTCGTAATTGATATACGGTATCTTCAGCCAGTGTGTCCAGCCGCGGTTCGCCAGCTCCGTTTTGACGACACCGTACCTTGTCCCCATAGCTTCGATGACCTGACCGCCGCCAATGTAGACACCAATATGTCCCTCATGCCAAACGGCAAGACCGGGAATGTCCGGCATGGTATCGATAGCCCCAGACTCCGTGGCATTGTAGTACATCTGATTGGCGCCGATGTCCGGCATCTCGTGGGTACCATACTGGATCTCCATCGTCTCAGCGTTTAACCAACCATAGCCTTTGATGAGACCCACGCAGTCAGTGGTTCTGCCATCCAGCCAGTTGGCACGGATAAGATCTTCATAGTTACCGACGCCGTCGGGGTACTGCTCCAGCTTGTAGGCCAGGAGTGATTCCGTCAGTACATTGCCATAGGTGCCCCAAACATAGCCCCAGCCGGATCCCCATGCGTGGATGGCATAGATTACGAGATCCGCGGCGTTCTTGGTAGTGGGATCTGTGAAGGCGGAAACATCCAATTCTATGCTTCGGTCGCCGCCTGCAAGGAAGCTACCATCGTAATTGCCTTCGCCCATGCTGCCGACGATCATCCGGTAGATGTGTTCGGCGTTCTCCTTATCATCCTGCGTAATTTCTCTGCCCAGAAGAGCAGCCAGTCTTAGATAACTCGCCTCACGGGAGATCGGCACATTCACGGTATAGCTTTCTTCCTCCGTGGAGGTCGTGCCATCCTCCAACATCACCTCTACGGTGCGAGTCCTTGTTTCTGTCCTGTAGAAACACTCCACATAACGGTTTGCGGCTCGTCTGCTGGGCGCATCCTCGCCAAAGCAGAGAGCCATGAAAACGGCCTTGACCCATGTCGGGTCAAGGCCGCCATCCTCCGCCGAAACATTTACCACGGCGACCGCCGAATCCAGAAGAGAAAAAGCCGAGCGCATCTCTGTGATATGCGTTTGAAACTCGGCAGGTACTTCTTCGGAATAGCTGGGGCCATAAAAGCAGGCAGAGACAGTATAGTTGTTATGCTCCGCACCGCCTGTGCCGATGGAACACAGTACTGCGATGAGCAAGATGACAGGTGAGAGAACAGCGACCAGCACCCAGCCGATCCCTTTGCGGAGCTTCTCGTTGGAAAGGGCTGTCGCTGCGGCTCTGGCGAGCATACCTGCAGTTACTGCCATCAGCGACCACCCGCTGTGCCAAACAGCTTTTCCTTGTAGGCGGGAGCGTGTACCTCCAGCAGATAGCGCTCGTTGCCGCACTTGTACAGGCAGACACCACGCTGCGGAAACTTGATGAGGTTATATTCCGCCTCGTCCAGCTGGAGCATTTCCATGTAGCTGCGCTTGTCGATGGAGCCCGCATTGAATAGAAACTGGTGGGGCGGGATGCTGAATAGCGGTTTTGTCATCTCACGGATCCCTTCCTGGTCAAAATCTTCCAGATTCTGTGAGGCCAGAAGCATGGCGGATTCCTTTTTGCGAACACGCTTGAGGCAGTTGCGGATGTACTCAATGGCTGTGGGGTTGGACAGCCAGATATACAGCTCGTCCAGCGCCGCTACCGTATTGCCCTCGGTCAGCAGCTTATCTGACATGAAGGAGAGAATATTGAACAGCATGGCGTTGCGCACATTTTTTGCCGCGCCCAGCAGTCCTTTGACGCCGAACACGAGGAAACGGCTGGAGGTGATATTGGTGTGCCCATTGAAGAATTGTGCGTCGGCACCTTTACACATAGAGTGCAGCCCCAGGAGGACCTCTCGCAAGATCTGTTCGGTATAGAGTTGATGGGTCTCGCCATTATAGTTTTGATACTCCGACTCGATCAGGTCATAGAGGTCGGAGAGGGTGGGATAGCCTTCCGGTCGCATTCGGCGGAAGTTAGTCCGGTCTGTGATGCCCCATTTCTGATACAGCTTTGAGAGCATGATCTCGATGGTGTCAATGTGAGCGTCGCTGATATCCTTGTAGGCGCGGAAAAAGTCCTTGAGGAAGGAGATGTGCTGTGCCAACAATGTGTTTTTCCGGAAGGCTTCCGGTGCGGCCTTATCTTCGGGGTCACCGCCATCATCCCAGCACTTGGGTTCCAGCACATTGATGATGTACTGGCCCGCCATGAGGTCGGCAAAGCAGCCGCCGACAGCTTCGCACATTTCCCGCTGCTCATGCTCGGAATCCAGCGTGATAACGGATTTCCCTGATTCCAGCAGATTGAGGATCAGAAGTTTCATCAGATAGCTTTTGCCCTGACCGGAGTTGCCGAGTATGAGGATATTGGCGGAGGTCTTGTCCTCATCGCGCTGGTCGAAGTCCACGAGGATGTTGCTGCCGTACTTGTCTTTCCCAATGTAGAAGCCTTTGGCGTCCGTTTTGCCGGAATAGTTGAAGGGGTAGAGGTTTGCCACAGAGTTGGCGGGCAGGACTCTCTCAAACTGCGAACCAAAGGCGTTGTAGCCCACTGGACTGACACAGCAGAAGCCCTGCTGCTGACGGAGCAGGAGCCTGTCCACATTGAGCTTGCTACGCACCAGCTCGGTCAGCACATCGGTCTGCAGCAGCTTCAGCGCGTCATAGTCCGGGGCGGTCAGCTCGATGTAGACCGCGCAGTGAAACAGCGGCTCCTTGTTGCGGTGGCGGCTGCCCTCCATGGAGATCATATCCTGCAGGTTCGTTTCCGCAATGATGGTCTGCCGCAGATCATTGGGATTGGACTTGTTCATGCGGTTTTTATTCTCGGCGTTGTGGAGGATGCGGTCCTCCTCGGCTGGGGTGAGCTGCCGGGTATAGATACGCAGTGTGATACCGTCCTTTTCGCCCAGATGCCGCAGCAGAGCCTGCTCGTCGGTCTGGGTGGGATATTCCCGCAGCGCCCACACGCAGCGGAAGGTGTTGCCGCAGATGAAGTGGTCGGGGTTGAATTTCACCACGGAGGGTGCGATCATATCCAAGAAGGATTTGACCGGCGTGGCCTCCGTGTGCCTTGCTGTGACTTTTTTCTTGTTTGCTGCCAAGTAATATCCCTCCTTATTCACCGAAGATAATCCAACGGTCGCCGTCGTGATCCTCGTACTGCTCCGTGGTCACATTCTGCTCAAAGTAGACGCCCAGCATCTTTTTGAGATCCTGCTCACCGGCGCGGCGGACGGTGAAGCCGTTGTCCTTGATGCTCTTTTCGATGCGGGAAAGGTAGCTGAACACATCGGATCCCTTTTTGCTGTGCAGTCGGACGAGAATATAGAACTCGCGGCTGGAAGCCATCAGCACTTGGATACGGTCCAGGTGTGCGCTGTCCTGTTCCAGCAGCTTTCGGATAATGGGCAGTTCCTCCTCGCTGACTCGGCGTCGGTAGAATGCCTTGTTGTTCTCAAAAGACTCCTTGGAATTCAGCGCCAGCATCTCGATCTCCGCCATGCCCTTGACCACATTGAGCAGGGCATAGATCCGCGCCCCCACGCCGGAATCCGGCAGGACAGAAATGTTCGTGGGTTTGATAATGAAGAACACCAATTCTCCTATGCGGGTGGCGATGCTGTAGTCGGTGATGTCGTCAATGCCCATGAGCTGCCGGGTGGACTGCTCACGGGCGTCTTTCTTTTTCTGCTTTTTCATGGATCGAGCCTCCATTCGTAGTATTGCTGTCGGGTCAGAAGGAACGCCGCGGCATAGCGGATGAAGTCCAGAATGCTGGTGCCCTCATGCCGGATAGTCAGAAAAGCAAAAACTGCCGTCAGCACCAGCGGAAGGGCAATGCCGGTCTGCGTCAGTGCCAGAACAGAGAGAAGAAGCCCGACGCCGATGATGCCGATGTCCCGCAGCTCCCACAGCCACAGCGTCGCTTTTGCAGACAGGTTATCAGGATAGATATAGATCGTTGGTCACCTCCAGAGAGAATGAGAGAGGCCGCAGGTGTTCCTGCGGCCTCCTGTGATGTTTGGTTATTCCGCTTCCGTATCCTCATCCAGCGCGTTCTCGATGAGCTGAACGAGGAATTGTTTTTGCTTGAGGTTATGGGCTGCCAGATAGTCTTTCAGCCGCTCGAAGAGTTCTGCGGGGATCTGTACCGCCAGTGTGCGTTCTGCTTTCATGCTGATCTGCCCTCCTTCGAAGTGTTCGGTGAAGATGCGCTCCACATATTCTGCCAGAGTGTTCAGCTCCAGCTGTTCTTTTTCTGCCATGATCTTTGCGTGGAGTTCTGCCGGGATCATGGCGCAGAGGTTCTTTTTTCCCTCCATCGCTTCTGCTCCTTTCCTCGATTTTGCAAGCAAAGCATAGCGGAAGAAGTCAAGGAAAGCTATTCACCAAACCCAACGAAGAAGCGTGGTGAAACAGAAGCGATACCACCAAAGCAGCTATGCCGCCCGCGGAACGGAAGCGACCTGCCCCATAATGAACTCCACACAAGGAATTGCTACGCTGTTGCCCAGAGCTTTATATCGAGCGGAGTCCGATGCATTGGGAATATTCGTCCAGCCATCGAGGAACCCTTGCAGCCTTTCGCACTCCAGAGGGGTCAGGCGGCGAATGAGCAGACCGTTACGGACAGGATGGATGGAGTTGAGGGAGCTGCCGGAGGTCCCTTTCTGGAGTGTTCCGCACAGGTCACCATTCTCGCTGGCGTTGCGGCAGTCCAATCCAGCCACATCCATGACAAGGTCGGTGGCATCTTTGTACTGCCGTGCGCTCTGCGTGCTGACCACCTCACCGTCTTTGAACGCATCCACCCGCTGGCGGCTGTAGACTGCATGGCGATCTAATCCCGAGGATTGAGTTATCCCGAGATTGGGCGTGGCCTGTTCGCAAATGTGCTGGTTTTTCAATACTTTTTGTGTGTTGTTCATAAATAACCTCCAGATAAGAAAAAATATAAAAACACCTCTATAATGTAGTTGGCGGCGAAAGTCGACTAACTGCATTCAGAGGTGTTTTTATGTCCGATGAAATTGTGTTTGATGTTCTATGCGCAAAAGTGCTGGATGCATTACGGGCTCTGGGGCTTGGTAAGTTCAGCATACGAAACTACTACTACGAAGGGATGTGGCCAATCATAAAGGTCTACCGTTCCGAGGGGGTGATATTTTATAGTGCTGCATTTACAAATGAAATTGTGAATCGTTTTCACTTGGATCATGAAAATGGTTTGGTAGCCGACCGGATCTGGGCAAAAGTCAGAAAGGCATCCATTCTCTTCGAGGAGTATGTTCAAACCGGAAAAATAGTCTGGAAACGTGTTAGACCTGATCCGAAAATTTCCTTAGCTCCGTACTATCATGAACTCCTGCGTAGATTCTGTCAACATGAAGCGAATACGCGGGCCATTGGATTTGAGAGCTTACGGGACGAGGAGAATGTCTGCCGCAAATTCTTTGCATACCTCGATGCCAGCGGTTGCCATACTTGCCAAGATATTAATTTAGTAAATGTCAACGCTTTTCTGCTGTTCATCGCATCTCAACGAAAATCGAGCATGGACAGAGTGTGCAACACATTGAAACATCTGAGCGCATACTTGGTGTCCATACAAAACTGCTGCGATTTCAGCGCCGCATTGACTACTCGTCCCGCGCCCCGAAAGAAACTGCGGCCTGCCTTTTCCGCAAAAGAGGTTCACACCGTCGTGGATGCAGCGGCAAAAAATCCGTCCTTATCGCTCCGCGATACTGCGATGTTTGCTGTTGCCGCCAGTTTGGGACTGAGAGCTGGGGACATTGTTCGCTTAACGCTCTCGGACATTGACTGGATTCATCATGAAATACGCTTCGTACAGAACAAAACCGGAGTGGAACTGCACCTTCCTCTCGAAGCATCGGTAGGAAACGCCATTGCGAACTATATTCTTCACGAGCGGCCCAAAACGCAGTCCCCAGCTCTCTTTGTGCGTTCCCGTATTCCTTTTGACTTCATGACTTCGACTGCTGCGGGAGACCGGCTCAGAAAATATATGAAACTCTCAGATGTTGAGTATACTCCGGGCGATGGAAAAGGCTTTCACAGTTTCAGAAGGTATGTTGCCAGTTCCATGATAAACCAAGAAGTACCGATCGATACAGTGAAAGAAATCTTAGGGCATACGCAGATTGGCTCCATGAAAGCATATATGCGGATCAGCCGGGACAAGCTCGCAATGTGTGCACTCGGACTTGACGGTATTGAGGTTGTCCAGGAGGCTTTGTTATGAGATCTGCATTCACCGGGGCATTTGCACCCTATATTTGCGGCTTGATTGAAAAGAAACAAGCCCTCGGCTATGACTACCACGGAAGTGCGTGCATTCTTCGAACTTTTGATGAATTCTGCCGTGAGCAATTTCCGAACGAGACCTGCTTGACTGCGGAGTTAGCCATGAAATGGGCCGAACAGTCCAAGACTGAGAAAAATCTGTCCAGATTGAATAGGGTATCTGTGGTCCGGGAACTCGCTAAATACATGAATAGTGTAGGAGAACAGGCGTATCTTTTGCCGCTCCAACTCACGAAGAAAAGCGGACGCCATATCCCCTACATTTATTCAAAGGAAGATTTGTCCAAGTTGTTCAAGGAAATAGATTCTCAGCAGCCCAGCCTTAGAGCACCCACAAAGCATCTGGTGGTATCTGTAATATTTCGCTTGATCTACTGTTGCGGTCTCAGACCCGTAGAAGCCAGACGGCTCCGAAGAGAGGATGTCAACCTGTTTGATGGGACGGTGAATATCCTTGAATCGAAAGGACATAAAGACAGAATCGTTGTCTTGTCCGAAGATATGCTTGAACTGTGCAGGAATTATGACCTGCGCGTAGAGAAGATATACCCTCACCGCAAATATTTCTTCCAGAGTCCAAGTGTCCGAGGTGACGGAATGTACTCAATGGAGTGGATCATTCCGACATTCAGAAGGTTCCTTCAGACGGCAGGCATATCCGGATACGGTGAGATCCGGCCCAGACTTTATGACCTGCGGCATACATTTGCAACACATCGGCTGTACCAGTGGGTAAAGGAAGGAAAAGATATAAATGCCTGCCTTGCGTATTTGAGCGAGTATATGGGCCATTCAAATCTCGAGAGCACGGCATATTATATTCATCTTCTTCCAACGCTTTATACCGACTTGCCAGAACTGCGTCTTGATAGTTCCCTTGAAATGGAGGCAGATTTATGCGACTGAAAGACGAGAAATTCTATAAAACGGTAAGGGACTTCCTTGACATCTACTTGATCAAGCATAGAGGCTATAGCTTAAATACTCAGAAATCGTATCGAGAGGCAATAAATCTTCTTCTCCTTTATTTTAAAACGGAACTGGGGCTTGAATATGCCAGTATTGGGTTCGAGGACATCACTTACTCAAATATAACCGGTTTTCTCGAATGGCTCTCAAAATCCAGAGGATGTTCTCCAGCAACGGTAAATCTGCGTTTGATGGCAATTCGTTCTTTCACAAAATATGCAGGGATATTAGATTCCGGCAAAATCTATATGCAGGTCGAAGTCGGCAATATTTCTGTTCGGAAAACTCCGGGAAAAGTCGTGGAGTTTCTGACGGCTCCTGCATTGGAAACTCTTTTTGAGCAGCCCAACCGCTTCAAGACGAATGGATACCGTGACTTCTGCTTTATGCGGTTGATGTACGACACCGCAGCACGTTGCCAGGAACTGGTGGATGCAAAAATTCATGATTTGAGCGTTCGAAAGACTCATGCAACAATCTGCCTTACTGGAAAGGGAAATAAACTGCGAATAGTTCCAATCTCCCCCTCTGTGGTTGAATTGCTCAAAACTTATCTGGATAAAGCACATCCGACCGAGCAAAGGCAGAGTGATGACTATCTTTTCTTTACAACGCATCATGGTCGCAAAAGCAGAATGTCCACCGATGCCGTTAATCTCTTTATGAAAAAATATGGTGAAATGGCAAGGTGGGCTTGTCCTGAAGTGCCAGAACGAGTACATCCGCACCAACTTAGGCATTCCCGTGCCATGCATCTGTATCGTGCCGGTATGCCGCTTGTCCTTCTCTCTGAGTTCCTGGGCCATGCCGACATCAACACAACCCGGATCTATGCATGGGCCGATACTGAGATGAAGCGGCAGGCAATTCAAAAGGTATCCAAGGTCACAGAGGGAGATACTATTGAACCAATATGGGCAAACGATGAGGAGTTGATAAAGCGCCTTTATGGTTTGGCTTGATTTTACCACATTTTAATCGTGTTCACAATGCGGCGACCAGATCATAGCTGGTCGCCGCAAATTTATTATCCGGAGGTTTTAACATGAATTACAGCAGCAAAAACACTATCTCGCAACAAAAAGCCGATGGCCCATCTGACTTCCTCGGGATAACTCAATCCTCGGGATTAGATCATTTATCTGGATATCCAGATAAATGATCCATGGCGGTCAGCGTATACGCCAGTTCATCTTGACAGCCAAGGCCGTTGCCGCCGTTCTGCGGCTGGCGGTCGACCGTATTGCCTGCAATGCAGATGGCATCTGCTTCCTGTTCGACCAACGGTACATTGTTACCGCCCGTTTTTCTTATCTTTTCTGTTGACACGATTACATTCTCCTTTCTGTTGTGTCCTTGCTTGTGGGACAAATTTTTTATATAATAAATAGCACGATGAAAACATTCCGGTTCACATCGTGCTATCATTACATTTGTTTAGAAAAGTTCCTCGCCCTGCGCTGCAGCCTTGTGCGTGAGGATATGTACTTTTCCACGCAGAAGTTCGACCTCGTAACGCAACTGCTCGTTTTCATGGAGAAGCCGTTGGATATAACCGTTCTTTTCCGCAATCAACCTATCCATCCTGCGTGTGCTTTCGGCACCTGCGGTTTTCTCAGGAGTTTGTGTTTGAATGATTCCGTATTCTACCAGCACTTCGCGAATATGAGGTTTGGCAAAAACGGAACGGGACAGACCGGTTACGCTTATCAGATCCTTGATTTTGATATTGTAGCCTTGGGACTCCAAGACAAGAATTGCTTGTGTTACCATTTCTACGGTGTCCTTGCGAGTTTTCTCCTGCCGCTGGACGAGGGATTTAGGTATTGTTCGCTTCATTTCTCTGCACATCCGTTTCAATTGATTTTAGTATGGATTCAAACAGGCCCGCATTTCTTTTCGCATTTTCACAAATGATTGGAAATGCCGAAAAACGTACTTGTTTTTCACGCCAAAGAGATATCTGTTCGCGATAGTATTCTGTTTGTTCTGTATCGGCCACAAATGCCTTACATTCAAGGCAATTCCACATATCACTTTTGCAAGTTGTAATATCGCTGCATATACCCCCACGGACGCGATGGGCTCTGAGGTTTTTCATCAGCCGCTGTTCCACTTGCTCATCCATATTAAGGATTCGTCCGCCAAATAGCACATACCGTTTATCCGATTCTTGCCGTTCAGCTAATACATAATTCTGCTTTTCACGGATCGTTTCTGGCATAAGATTCAAATGCGCATAGGCGTTAAAGATCATGGCATCTCCGTGATGGCCTGTCATCTCAGCTATCTGGGCAGCGGTGAAACCGGCTGCCAAACGATCTGTGATGCCGTTATGGCGAAACTGGTGCGTTGTCACCACATAGACATTTCCCGTTTCATCCGAAATGTTGTAACGACGGCATATCTTTCGAAAATGGTCGTTGACAGTAAATATTGATGCCACAAAGCAGAGCTTGGTAGAATATGTGGGTTTTCCTTTACGGCAATAACTCTGTCGGTATGAAAACAGCATTCCTTTTTTATCTTCTGGCAGAAACTCCTGGATCTGACGCGCCGTTTCCTGCTGCTCTTTTATTAGTCCTATAAGGTATCCAGCAATTCCTTTGTCCTCCAGGTGAATACTTCGTATGGCTGGTTGCTGCCAACCCCCATTCTGCTTCCATGTGGGAATAAACAAAACATACTGTCCGTTAAACCTTTTTAGACAATCTATCTTCATGCCAAGGATTTCTCCGATACGCGAAGGTATTAGCCTTAGCAACCAATAGACGCACCGAAGATAGAGCGCGATCTCATCGTTCTTAAATGCAGTATCTAATTGAATCGCAATTGATTCTGGAATATACTTTGCATCGTACCTGCGTTGGTGGCGATAAGGGGATACAGAAAATGGATTCTTACTCCTTGCACCATCAATATCATTCATCGTTTCAAAAAATATGCTCAATGATGACCAGATCCCAATGCGGGTCGCTTCTGCAAACTCCGTTTTCTCAAGGTAATGATAGAAGTCGACCACGGCAAATTCATCGCAACCGCTCAACGGCAAGGTGCCTTTATCAAGTGACCAGAAATCAAAAAATCGGATGAGATCCATCACATACGACTTGACGGTAGATATCTTTTTCCCTCGTATGAGGCTGATGGCGGCAAAGCTCTTTACTGTTTCTCTGTGTAGTGCCGGAATCCTGTCAAAGTACAATGTGAACATACAACTTCTTTCTGCTGGACTGCGGCGCAAATTACTGCACACCCACTTGTTTTCGTGAAAGTGTATATTGGAGCCAAGTTGTTCGACAAAGCAGATATATTCTTTTAACTTTGCTGCACTATAGTTTTCAGCAATGACAGCACTGCTCATATACAACCTTCTTTCTCAATCATATTTACGACGCTTTGGTAGGACTCCAACAGGCGGTATTCTTGTTTGTACTCCAGGTATTCTGAATAATCCGTAATGCTCTCCGACTTATATACCTCTGCCAGCCGGTCTAAAAGTTTCTCCTGTTCCTGTAGAAGACCTTTCCAATATGGAAGATACTGTTTTCCAGTGCATAAGTTGCGGCAATTCACACAATTATAAAGGCTGCATCGGTCCGCGCACGGCCCATCTGCCACCTTCCGAACACAAAATCCAAGTTCCACACGTCGTTGACCAAGGCAAAAATCCGTGTACAGGAGCCTACGTTCTTCTTGCGTATAATTTTCAAGCTGTTCGCCGGTCATGATTAACTCAAACTTGCTTCTGAAAAATTCAGTATTTAGCTCCGCCAGTTTTTTCTTACGAACTTCAGCATAATATTTCGCCGCCGTGTCGCTGCATAAGTGCCCCAGCCAATAAGCTAATTCAACAGTAGTCGCTCCGTTTTCAATTAACCTAACAGCCAGGGTTTTACGGAATTGTTTAATGGTGAAGTGCCAGAGTTCTCCATTTTCGTCGCATATATCATACTTTCTGATAATCCCACGGATGCATTTGACAAATGGTTGAGAGTCAATAACTGCTCTCTCATACCCATACCTTCTGCTTCGGAAAATATACGATGTCCCCGCTATTTTTCTTTCCTCAGCATCCTCAATGATATGTTGGGAAAGCCTTCCAGCTATATCTTTGGGTATCATGATCCTGTGGTAGTCCCCAGCTCCGCGTCGATGTCTTGCACTTAGTGTTTTATGCGGAATATATTTCAGTTGGCAGACATTAGGGTATCGAGATTCTTCAATGCAGTCTTCTTCAAGAAGGTACACTTCTTTCAATCTCAGTCCTGTATTCATGAATAAATCGTATAGCAGCCTGTATTGACAGGGCATTTCTTCTCGATGCAAGTCCAATTGCTCCACCACTTCTTCCGGAATGATTTCGGTAGGTGTGTTAAACTGGCGAAGATTGTGAAATGTAACAATATCAAACGGATTGGTGCGCGGCCTTGGCGCTCTAATTTGTGTGTCCCGTTCAGTGCTCATGAGGTAACACATGATCCGTTTTAGACCGTTTACGGATTTTGCAATGTAATATTGAGACAATGGTTCTCCATCATTTTTCCGCATTGCTTCAAGGGCTAAAACCAGTGTCCTGATGTGACCTTCCGTTATATCCGCAAAATATATGACCTCCGGCGCAATATCTGCAAGTGTGTTGATTGCCAGCTTACACGCATCAAAAAGAGGCACATAAACTTTCCCTCTTTGTTCAAATAGATAACAGAAATAATATTTCACCTCAGACCGCAGAGAAGGCCGTTTGATGGCTGTGAAATCAAGCCGTTTGAGCCGTAATACATTCCCATACGGCTCATATAACTTCCAAACATCACGGTAAGGTGTCACTTCTGTAGAATTACCTGCAACGAAAAGTTTCCGTTGGATAATACGTTCCTGCTCCACAGCCTTAAGAAGCATTTCCTTGAATGCTGGATCATATAGCGACAGAGAAGACATTTCGTAATGGAACATTGAAAGCAACAATGCACTATGGGATATCTGTTCTCGCTTCTGGGTAATGGCAGAGGCCATCCTCTGCAAATATGTTTCCAGTAAGCGTATGTCTTTAAGCATATACTCTATCGTAGCAACAACCCCTGCACATCTGGATATTTTTGACAAACTGTGTCCCGTAAGCATGGCCTCTCTTGCGGCTTCGCATTGTTCAGCAGTGAGCGGCTTTGCTTTACTCATTTTCCTCACCACCCCTATGCAGCTTTTCCATGACTGACTTTGCTATGATGGGATTATTATGATTCCTGTAATGATCGATAGATGAAAAGCTCCTCCAGCCGAGGCTTTCCATGATAATGCCATCGGTAATATTGTCTTCTGGATGGAGGGACTGATGTTCAAGAAATTCCATAACTTTTGTGCTGCGCCCATTGTGGGTTCGTATTTTCGCCGCATCGAGCCCGGCACGAGTGGCACACCGCTTTAATATCTTTAGGTAATTATGATAAGACATAGGCAGGCCTTGTCTTTTTCCGGAGTTCAGATTTATAAATAAATACTGACTGAGTTTGCCGCTCTCACTCTCGGCATCCGCCCTTTCAGTCTGGATGTACTTGTCTATAACCTCGCAGGTTTTCTTGGGGAGGGCAACAAGCCTGAGTTTATTTTCTCCATTTCTGGCATTAGCTCGTCCCTTTGACCTTGTTGGCTGTACAAGCTGTTCTATGGCATCATAACTGTCAAGCGTAACGCTAAGAACCTCATCGATTCGAAATCCCTCGAAGGTGAGGCGCAACACCGCTTCATCCCGCAGAGTATTGAAGTTTCTACATAGCAACTCTTTTGTTGCTTTGTCGTACCATTTGGTGTAATCACGACTGGACTTAAGCCTGGCAGCATATCCGTCAATCAAATATCTATACTCCCGTGAATAGATTTGTCCATACAGAAAAGAGCAATTCGCCTGTACGGATTTTTTCTTCCAAAGCATCTCTGTCTGTCGCATATCATCCAGCCAGCCATAAAAACCCGTGATGACTGTGACATACTTTGTTAATGTTGAATATCCCACCGATGACTGTAGTGATAGTACTTTTTCGTCCGCCAAGTTACCAAATACGAGTTCATGTAAGAACTCTCGCACATGGTGATTTGTCGCATTTTCGTATGTGACCTTTCTTGAATCCAACCAGTTCAAAAACGCTACAAGCTTCTTTGCATATTCCTTTCCAGTGCTCGTCTTTCGTATGCTTTTCAGTTCGAGCCATTGGTTGCCAGGGAAAAACGGCATATAATTTTTCGTAATCATATACCGTGTATAATTGGTACTGGCATCCGTCTCGAAACGAAAAACAACTACACGAAATGTTTTTTCTTCCCGCATTATTTTCCTCCTGTTACAATTCACTTGGACTAATCGCCCAAATGCATTATAAAGGTTTCTCTCACAAAACACGATACAGGAGGGACACTCTTACCAGTGTCCCTCCTCTGCATTGTCAATCGTGTGAATCTGTATCGTGTGCACGAGGTTCAGAAAAGCCCGTGCCGTATCTTGCGGACATGGTAGGGGCTACCTTGTGCGGACCGGTATATCGACTGTCAATGCCATGGTTTTCGTACACGAGAGGCTGGTGTCCATGCTCCTGCGCCCGCAGGGTACCAGACACATTTTCACTGCACTCCATCACGCTGCCGCCCTGGTCGTTAAGGCACAGCACGGACGGCACCATGTTTGTTCCGCTTTCCGCCGCTTTCAGCGTAGGAGAACATTCCTCCTGATATCCGATACCACCGGCCTTGCAGCCTTGGCCTGCGGAGAAGGCAGCGGTCAACACACAGGGGTAGCCCTGTCCCGCCTGCCCACCTCCGGCAGTCAATGCCGTGTGCCGTTCCGGAGTCAGAAAGCAATCGCCGTTACCTTTGGTCACAACTCCTTCCGCCACGAAGGTCTGCTGCTTCATCCCCGGCTGCGCACCCAGCGCGCCTGCCACATTATGCAGGTCACGAACCTCATCCCGCTGATTGGCGGCGAAAGCCATGACACCATTCCTGCCGGTTGACATTCCACAGTTGACTCCGAGCGTAGCCGCTACATCACCGGTCAGGTCACCGTTGTAGCCGTCAAAACCCTCAACGGCTTCATCCGGCTGCGTCACAAAGGTCTGCATCTGCATATTGTTGGTCGCCATCAAAGCACCAGACACACCGTGTAGGTCGATGCCCTCGTCCCGCTGGTTGACATGAAATGCCTTCAGGTCGGTAGGTTGGCCGTCCGGCTTCATGAGCCCCGCTTGGATCTTCAGCGCACGCGCCAGCTTCTTCGGCAACTCTTTGCCGCGCTCAAAGGCGCGGCGCAGGATGCCTATACAGGCAGTTTTCGACAGATAATACTTTAGAGCTGGGTACACCTCCAGTATGCTGGACAGCGATGCCCGGATCGGCTTTCGTGGCGCGACTCCGGTGTTGAGAGGGCGCTTATTATGACGATATGGGGAACGCAATTCCCAATGGCGCTGCCCGAAAAGGTCGACATGACCAGATCTCAGATCCAAATAAAAATACGGGATCGAGACCAGTTCGGAATCTTGCTTTTGGGGTCTGCGCTTTTGCGGCTCATTTGCCTTTTCGAACGCTCCCGTGTCGAGCATCGTCAGCTGTCCATTCAAATCGCAGCGATACATTTAAGTAACCTCCCTCCCACAGTTTTCCTCCTCGCCAAACACATCAAATAAGAGCTGCGGTGCAAGAAGCCCAGCGAAGTCAGCAAGGAGAAAAATGCGTTTTCGACGCTGCGCGACGCCCCAATACTGCGCGTCCAAGCAGCGCCATGCTAAAGAAAAATCTTCCCCCGCTCGGAGTTCGCCCGCATCAGGCCATGAACCGGGATATGGGCTTGGGACGACCTCATCGGGAAAAGAGATCCGCACGATCTCCTCCAGCACGATCCTAAAATCCTCATACTTCGGAGTTCCACTCGAAAAGGCGCCTGGCACATTCTCCCAACACATCCAGCGTGGACGGATATCGACACCGAAACGGCCTCGCTTCTGATCGGCTGCCCTCATCTCCCGCACGATCCGCATCTGCTCCATAAAAAGGCCGGAACGCGCCCCCGCAAGACCTGCCCTTGCGCCAGCAACGGACAGATCCTGACACGGGCTGCCTCCGCAGATGATGTCCACCGGCGGCAGTTCCGCACCTTTCAGCTTTGTGATGTCGCCTACATGGGTCATGCTGGGGAAACGCAGCTTTGTGACCGCGATGGGAAAGGCTTCGATCTCCGAAGCCCATACTGTCGTGATCCCTTTGCGAACAGCCGCCAGGGGGAAGCCACCAATGCCATCAAATAAGCTGCCCATTGTCAATCCTCTCATCGGGCCACCGCCTGTACGACCGTGCGCGTGGTGTTGACGGCGGCCTGCGCGGTATAGACAGCACTCATGAGGTTTGCCTTGGTGGAGGTATCCAGTCCAAAGGCTCCCGCGATACGGGGGATCTCGCCGGCGGAGAGCATGAGTCCAAGCCCTAACAGGGCATGATCCTTGAACACCATAAGTCCGGCGACAAGGATCGTCGCCTGCAAGAACGCCGACAGGCATAAGCCGATGATCTGCTTGCACCATTGGATAAAGCCGTCTGTATATCCGCGAGGGACGCTGAACATATAGAGGCTTCCCACGGCGATCTGGATGAGCAGGATGCCGCCGCGCTTTAGATTGGCGAAGAAGACCTTGACGACGGCATAAGCCATGAGGATAAGGCAGAACAGGATCATGATCCCGCTGGTGATGCTGCCGAAGCCCAGCAGCGGCCCTGCCGTCAGATCGGATATTGATTCCACGGCGTTGAACTCCTGCATGACCTCTCCGGCCACATCCCCGATGGATGTCCCATAGCCGGTGAGTGCTGCGGTGAAGGTCCCCTGCAGCGAAACGCACAGCTCATAAAGCCGGACCGGAACAACGGTGAAGAGGCTGACAGCCATAAAGCCCTTGATGGCATTGAGGGCGGTTTCGCGGATGTTGCCGCGGCCGCTGGAATACTCCACACCGGTTTCAAAGCAGGCCACCACCAGCCCTGTGCCGTAGAGTGCCCATGCCAAATAGGAGAAGAACAGCGCGATGCTCTGCACCCAATCCATGGTGAAGAGCTCCGCGCCCATGTTTCCCATTTCCGAAAAGAAGTTGCCGAGAAAGCCTACGATCTGACTGTAGAACCAGTCCACGATCTGGCCTAACACCTTGGAGGCAACAAAATCCCAAATGAACATTGATCGGTTTCACCTCACTTCCGGGTGAGGCCGCACCAGCTGCTTTGGGATATGGCAAAGGCCGTACAGCTGGTACGGCCTTCAAATCACGCTTTTGTTACATTGTCTGCTCCCACGCCCGGTCAGCGGACTGGCTCATATCCTGAAATACCTCCAGATAGTCCACCACCGCGCCGGACAGCACCTCATAGTCCTGCCGGGTGGGATGATACACATACCAGCTCACCTTTCCATAGTCATCCCAAATGTGCGGCTCCACGCCGTTTCGGAAATTGGGATTTGAGGTCATCTTTGTCCCCAGCAGATCCGAGAAGCGCAGGCGCAGGGTATCCACCTGTCCTTCGCTGCGGTTGAGGATCGTCAGCTGCAGGGCATTGTACTGATTGGCGACGATTCCAGTGACAAATTGGATCTTTGCCCGATTCATATCGCTCAGACGCACATAGCAGGCTCTGCCCACATAAGTGGCGTCGGGGTACCGCTCTCC